>Ga0209536_100012755_pt1 | contig 12188 bp, 7 predicted proteins | sample DeeMarSeWOR28_12_FD_187461 | JGI IMG/M metagenome (GOLD analysis project Ga0209536, IMG submission 187461) | Marine sediment microbial communities from White Oak River estuary, North Carolina - WOR-2-8_12 (SPAdes) (version 2) | ecosystem: Environmental > Aquatic > Marine > Intertidal zone >...
CTGAGCCTATATCGCCAGTATTAAGGTCAGTTATTGTGATATTTACATCGTAAATACCCGGATTATTATAAGTATAATCAATAGAATGGGGATTTTCTGTAACAAGGTTCTCTATTAAGGTTTCTCCTTCCCCAAAGTCCCACTCATATCTTAATTGATAAGGGGATATAACATCCATTACTTCACAAGAAAAAGTAATTGTACAAGGAGCAGATCCTTGTGGGGGGTCCGGATCTGTCGACGAATTAAAGATTAGCTCAGCATTATGTACCAGAACATCGGTAGGATCCATTGCGACAAAATAGTTGTGATGTCCATCAACCTCAAAATTATATGTATTAGTCCTTTTAAAGATTTTTTCTATCGAAAAAACTGCATAATCTGTAGATGGATAAAAAAGACAATCCCCAATTTTTAATTCATCAGCAAAAATCCAATGACCTTCTACATAAAATCGATGATTAGGAGTAACGCGTAACTGATTGTTAATTACTAGATAATATTCACCCATTTCTTCAGACATATGATGAAATATTTGTATAACTTGTTTATCTTCAATTCTTTGGCTCTTTTCATCATATGATTTTACAAAATCACCTAACTTAATATCTTCAATATTTTTATAGGATTCATCTGCCATGACAATTTGAGTTCCAGCAAGAAAACATGTATTTTCAATTCCAATTGAATTACTTTTGGGATATGGACCATCTATTATTCTTATTAAATTTTCATCAATAATTTTCAGAGTCCCATATTGTATAGTATGAGATACACCAAGTCCTAATACTCTTAAAAAAATATTATTACTTTGATCTTCCTGCCATTCTGGGTAAAGGAAACTATTTTGACCTTGTGAATTAATTAACGTCTCCATTAATCCAACGCTTTTTAGCTCTAAATCTATTCCAGGTTCATCTTGAATAGTGTAAAGGGCATCTGCATAATAGATAAATACAATGAAAAAAGCAACGGAAATGCCTATTGCTATTATCGCATCTAAAATTGTTGCAGAACCATTTTTATTTTTTAATAGATATTTTCCTTTTCTCATTGATACCTCTTTTTTACTTTATCAATCAAGGTTGATAATAAATATAAAATAATTATCCTCCATAACCAAGTCTGATACCTTTTTGTCCTCGAGCTATTGTGATAGCATTTACTATACCTCCACCGGGATTTTCAACAGGTGATGATGTATCACAATTACATCCAGAAAAACCAATTTTTAGAAAACCACCCTGCCAATCAAAGGTAGTTGATCGTGTTTCAAATTCTCTTTCTTTCGAAGTTGCTGGGAAGAATATGGTTGCTATACTAGTTGGTGGATCTGTTAGGTAATCTGGATCAATAAATACAGTCATTTGATCCCTAGTTTCCTTGAAACTACCACTAGTTACAGTAATTGTATATGTACCTCTCGGAAGATTTTCAATACCAAAAATAGATCCGCAATTATAATCACGTAATAAAGGACCTGGTTTAAACGGTGTAATAACATCTCCATTTATCATAATGTCTTCCCCTTCCCGGTAGCAGGTAATCCATTTACTGTTTCTACTTTCCATTGAGCCTATTTTTACTATAGGTTGAGATAAAGGCTCTTTTCTAATTCTAGTCCAATCAACTATAATCTTACCGCTTGAAATATCACCTAAAAGACCACAACCTATACCTACATATCCATCCAAATATGCTCCTGTAGTGTCCAGTTCATAAATAGATGAGCTACCTAAAGTAGTATATGTATTATAATCATAGATAAAAGTTGAAATATTTACAAAATTTACAGGATTTTCATTAAAATAGTTTTTACTAATATATATAAATGATTTCAAAAGTAACCAATTATACATTGACTTAGGTAAACTAGAAGAATCTAACAGTTTTTGTGAGGGATTCTTTTGGAAATATAAATCGTTGTCAGGCTTTGGAATTTCCTCTTTCGTATAACTTGTATTAATGGATATAATATAGGACTCCATATAATCTAGTGGTGGCACTTGGTCCTGGCTTAGTAAAATTATATTAGCTTGATTCTCTGATAAATCTTCAATTCTAAAACATGATTCAACAACATACATTATTTCGTTTTTGGTCCATTCACCTTCAATTTGTTTTGGAGATTCAAGAGTTGGTATTTGATAAAGCATTTCATAATCATTTTTATAAAAAATACCATTATCCTCTGTATATTTTTTAAAAGCTAAAGGTTCTACTGCAATAGTCCCAAGACCAGTGTTACCTAGAGATAACATATTTTCAAAACCATAGTAAAGATAGATAATTTTACTTTGTTTTGGTTTTAAATCCATTTTTACAAGTATAATTGATTCTCCAGATGGATTCCAATAATCAACAGAGAATGGTAATAACGATTCAATATATCTTCCAGCTGCCGAAATTGGAAAATTATCTTTAACTCCATTTAAATAGGGATCATCTCCGATTCCATTATAATCAGTATCAAGTCCAAAATAGTCATCCCAATAATTTCCTCTATCTATGGTATCGTCCCAATAATTTGCATGAGACGGATTTTCATCATTTGCATTTTCTGAATTTATTTCAAAATGATTATGATATATGCTATTAAACTTACTATTCATCTTAATTGAGATACCACAACCATTGTCTATAATCATACATTTCTTAATTTCATTGTTAAGGGATAAGCCATTAATTAAGATACCACATATTTCATTTCCCTCAAATGTACAATATTCAATTTCATTTAAATCAGCACCATCAAGATGAATGCCGTTATTGTCATTATCCTCAAAGTTACATTCTTTGATAATATTGTTATTAGGGATTTCTGTACCATATTTTAGAACTTCAATACCATCTTTATTATTATAAAATTTACAATTATATATTTGATTGTCATCAAAACCATTAATTAGGATACCATTGGTGTTTGAATATATGTTTTTGCAGTTTGTAACTCTGATTCCATTATTCTTTATATGAATTCCATTGAAAAAGGAATGTATTTTACAGTTATTGATTATGACAGATTCCCCTTCAGTTATTAGAATTCCGTTGCCTTGAGCAAAACTTGGACCTTGAATGTCAAAGGAATCAATTTCAACTCCATTAGCTTGGACCTTGATGGCTGTATCTATTCCATTATAAACAATTTTTGCACCTTCTCCAACTAACTTAAGAGTTTTATCTATTACAATTGGACTAGTGATTGTGTAAATTCCAGATACTTTGATGATTGCATTGTTTGATGCATTATTTATTGCATCTTGTATAGTGTTAGATAAATTTACTCCCGAGTCGTCAAGAATAATTGTTTCTGATGAAAATATATTTTGAGGTGTGGGATCCTGTTCAAGTATAGGGGGAATAATATATGGTTTACTTATGTTGTGGCCTTTCCAATAGTTACTCGACCAATAATCATTAGTTAAAGTTAGATCATATGCTTGTCCCTCAACATTGTTCGCAAAATTGTTATTATTTATATGATTATATCCTCCTCCAAGAGCCTCGATCTTAACACCATAACCTTTGTTCCCATATAAACAATTATGACTAATATTATTATATCTAGTGCCTGCTAAGAATAGGATACCATTTTTTCCATTACTAAAAATATTATTTTTATAAACATGATTTCCCTGAATATTATTTTGAAGATTTTCGTCACTAAAAAATATTGATATCCCATTCCTCAAATTATCATAAATATTACAGTTTTTAATAGTTGTGTTACTTGCAAAACTCAAAAGAATAGCGCCATTTTTTATAAAATTTCCTTTATTATTATATATATTGCAGTTATCTATTATATTATTATCTGAATATTCGTCATAAACATCTGCGAGATAAATTCCAACTCCTTCGTTATTATGAATGTCGCAATTTCGAACTGTATTAAAATCAGAGAGTAAATCAAAATATAATCCATCGCCCGTTGATTTACTTTCAGGAAGGAATGGATTAAAAGTAAAGGTATAATCCTTATTATTATGAATTTTGCAATTTTCAATTAAATTATTATCAGAATCTAATGTCCAAATTCCACCATAGTTATCATGTATTGCAACATCCCTGATTATATTGTTATTTGTACTGTAAAGTGCAATACCTAAACCCTTGATGCCAAAAATATTTCCTCCAATAATCTTGTTATTGGTAGGATTTTTTTCACCATAATTAAACGGATTGTTCCAAATTCCAATACCAGATATATATTTACCACTTATATCAGAGATATCACAATTTTTTATTACATTATTAGAAGGACCTTCATTGGCATCCTTTGTTGTAACAATTTCAATACCTTTACTCCAGTCGCTTTCACTTGTACCACCGATATTTTTGATAACACAATTTTCAATCTTATTAAAGTCTGCACCATTCTTTATAACAATTCCATCGGTATCTAAATTATTACAATTCTTAAATTCTGAATCCAATACATAATTATATTTTGTCCCATCATTATTATCGTCAGTTATTACCAAGCCATCTCCATCTTGAAGCTCTGTAAGTACTCTAGCTCCTTTGTTTTCTAAGCTAGAGCATTTTCTGACAATATTCATATTAGCACCATTGTGGAGAACAATGCCCCGGCCATGATTATCTCTAATCTCACAGTCTGTAACAATTACATTTGAACAACCATATAGTTCCAAACCATCAGTCTGATCATATTCATTGCCTGTAGCTCCATTTATTATTTTAAGCGAACTAATACTAATATTATTTCCAGTTACATTCACAACAAAATCTTTAAAACCAAAACCATCGATAATAGTATCTGTCTCCGAGTGTTTTCCCACAAGATTGATATTATTTTTATTTAATAAAATTTTTTCATTGTATGTATCTGGATGAACGAAAATTGTTTGACCAGAGTTAGGATTTGCATTATCTATTCCCTTTTGAATAGTATCAATTGAAGTACCCTTTTTAACGTATATATCGCCATATTTTATTGTGATATTACAAGTAGTATAAAACTTGGTTTTATCCAGATAATAACCTTCAATTTCAATTTCTTGGGTACTTCGATCTGAAAGTCTTTCAAAGAATGGGATAGTTGTAAAAGCATCATCAAATGTAAATTCGGCCATACCTACATATGGATCCCCATAGTTTGGAGTATAACTTATACAGTCAATTTTATCTCCAACCGCAGGTCCAAATCTGATAGGATGTGGAGGAGGTTCGTCAAGAGCATCATACCAAATATATTCAGAATTTGGACCCTCTGGATCATTTTTAAATTTTAAAATTACCTTAAAAGTATCTTTTTCAATTTCCATTATATCATCAGGGTCGTTAAAAGGACTACTATTGTCTATATTGATGCGGCTATATCTCCAATGAGGGTACCAAGTAGGAGGATCGATACTAGCAGAAATATTTATCTCAGAATCGATTGATAGTTCAGGATCAAATAAGTAAAAATTCGGTTGGGGGATACCACTACCTTCTAAACCATATAGTCCAGAATTATTTCCAGTGCTAAATGTAACATGATTGTAGTCAAAATTTGTTTCGTTTAAAACAATTTTTACAGGATTATCTTCCATATATTTATTTGATGGATTTGTAATTTTTATAGGAATTCTAAAAGGTAGATCCTGATACCATTCTGGTCCAATTTCAGGACTGACCATGTAATAACCTGCTTCAACAGGAGAATGTGAAAGGATATTACCTTTGCCAAAATCAAATTTAAAAATATAGTCCATTTCATCATAAGAAAGTTTAAGTCCATCATTTTTATTACGAATTACTGAAGGAATAATTCCAGAATCACACCCTTCAACTGAATATGTACTACACGATTCAATGACACGCCCATCAGCTGTTCTTACAAACACTTCAGTTTCAGTAACTTCTATCGTATACTTTTTACCGGCTATCTTTTCAGGTAAATCTAATATTTTATAATAATTTGCTTCAGGAATGGTTTCTTTTATTGAAACTGCCTCTGCAATTGAATTTGCCACATAATTTGCAATATTCTGAGCCTCAATTTTAGCAACTTCATCTGTTTTATCATCAATTACACCATTAAATATGAATATTGCACTAACCATTAGTATTGCTGCAACAGATATAGAAAATGTATAACCAAGAACGTTTGAGACCCCATCTCTATTATTTTTAAAAGGTCTTAGTTTTAAAGGCGGTGTTATATTTATGCGTAAAGTACCATATTTCCTAAGCCTCAATGATTTAGCCCCCCGCAATCATATAATTAATATTTGGTCCTTTATATATTTTGCTATATCTTATTTTTGTAATATTAATTATACCTTTCTTTTATTGCTTATTATTTATAAATTTCTTTATACACTCAGTTCTATCTAACCAAAATTCTGAATATTCTTTTCCAGATTTTTGGTTTTAGAAGATTGCCCCAATAGAATTTAATATTCTTAATATAAGTGGTATTTATTAATTTTTTTATTTAGATTTAAAAAATTCTTAACCTTTAAATAAAAAAAGACTTTCTTTTATTTATGAGATTTCAGGAGTACATATGATTAAACGTTCAATATCTTCAGTGATAAAAGAGTTTCCATCATTAAGAGATAAAGTAAATTTTACCCAATAAAAAACGGAATTTTCGCCCTGTATTACCTCCTCATGCGAATACCAGGAATTATTGAGTTGCGCGTCAAATAATATCCCATGTTGTAATGAAAGGTTATAATATTCATCCTTTGTTTGGATAAACGCAGTTCCAAGATTATCAATACTACCGTATAGATATGATTCATCTTTATTATCAATATTTTGTTCAATGTATATGTTGTCAATGAGGTTATAATTTAAAGCTACAACAAATGTGTCTCTAATGTTCTTAAATTCAGTTGATAATGATGTAGAGCCTCCAGATGATACTACAAAGTCAATGTTAGCAATCTCAGCTGCAAGTGATGAGATAATAAATATAGAGAGAGCAAGTATTATTCCCATAATCGTTATTATTTGAGCATGGTTATTAATTCTATTTTTTTTTCTCATCTGTTTAATCACTCCTATGATACCCAGATATATGACATTTCAAGAATCACTTCATAGGTTGCACCTTTATACTCATAATCATCAGCGTTATCAGGGATTGGATTACCAAGGAAAGCTTCTGCTATATCGCTGTATACTCCATTTATATATACATCAGGACTGTATTTAACTAAATGTTCAGGGTCTATTGATATTTGATGATGTGATACTACCACTGGATCAAGCATTGTCAAAGAATCACTTTTGTCACCTGAGGATGTACACCAAAAAATAGTTTTACTTCCATTACTGATATAAATATTATAAAGCACGGAATCTGGTAATATGTTATTTAAAGAATCAGTTAATTTTGAATAATCATTTTTTATAATACAGACAACCAGTTTGCTAGAGGGATTGTTTGTAATGTAACTCGCACTAACATTTAGTTTAATATGTTGCGTTTCAGCGTAAATTGTATCAAGTGCATTATCACCCAACAGTTTTAAGTTATTCGAAGATTGGGAACCACTCTGTATAGATGTTGGTGACATCTGAAAAAGTAAAATAAGAGCTATAACAACTGTTATCGCAAAGAAAATTGCTTCCAACACCATCATTTGTGCTTTATCATCTCTCATTTTTTATCACACTTATAAGGATTTCACACCTCCATACTTATATAACAAACAGCATGAGTAAGTGTAAATAAACCATTATTTGCACCTATTGGTGGCATCCAATATAAAGGTTCATCAATGTCATCACCTTGAAAACCTACACGATTTTTATAAAAATAATGCCAAGCAGAAACTGCATCATTATTACCGTAAATCCTTATTTTTAAATTACCATTGATATGTCTTTTGTTCTCCTTTATCAAACTACAATTCGGCCGAATCCAAAATTTTATCTCGCTTGCACTTGTTCCCTCTATTGAGTCCACCCCGCCTCCTGGATCTTTTTTAATCTGAATTATACGCATAGTTAGTAAGGAGCTGTTGTCCATTAGAGTTTGGGGCCAAAATTTCGGATTATTAAAAAAATAACCACTTGTTCTATCACCTGTTACCAAAACACCACCATTTTCAACGACCGCTTTGTATACATTTGAAGAACCGGTTGATTGATAAATAATAGATCCAACATCAAACAGCCAGATTTTACCAATAATAATATCTCCATCTTTTACATCTATTTGAACAGCATCATGAATAGGGTCTCTTGTTTGAATAGAATTATTTATAGGTATATCTTCTTCGGGTAATAAATTTTTATTATATATATAATATATATTTATATTCGGATCTTGTGGATTATCTTCGATAAAATCAATGGAAAAAGAATAATCATCTTCATCGGGTTCAAGTGCATAAACATCCATTTCAAATTGATCAAAAAATGAATACCAGATAACAAACCGTTCACCTAGATTATTCAAATCTAAATTACCTCCACTTAATTTAAAAGTCATTGTTTTACTACTGTTAGCGACTTTATCATCATAAAAAAATACACCTTCGGCAAATGCCTCGTCTATTAAATCACCCATTGCATCAAACTGTAGAAGAGCATTCTCTTGAGCAACAAAGGCCTTTTGATCCTGCATATATGGAACTCCCCAGAAAAGAATGGTACTAACAGTACTTGCAATGATTAGTAAAACAAGGATAATTCCAAGAATATCAGATACCGCAAAGCTATTATGTTTTGATATTTCAGATAACCTTTTTGTAAACAAGAATAATTTTATTTTAGAAATAATATTTTTTATTTTCATATTTCTCATTTCAAATTTTTTATTATTTAATCTATAATCATTTTTAAACTTTGTTAAGGTTAACAACAGAATTTAAAAATGTAAGATCTACTCCATTTTGAGATCCAGATAAAAATAAAGTATCAACCAATCCATTATTATCTTCATCTAATAGAACAAATTTATCAACATACTTATTATTAATATACTTTAACCATGTCTGAGCGTTCTCTCCATGTAACTGTAATCTTAAGTTAAACACATTATTTAATTCTTGGAGAGCGGATCCACGGCTCTCAATACTAATTCTGATATTAAATTCACCTCCACCACTTACTGTAAATGGTTTTGATACATTAGTCTGTAAGACATGAAGACCAAAGGAATTATGCTTCAAATAGATATTAAACAGCTTTTTAACTTGAGAATTTTTATTTTTTGTGTAAATAATGCCTCCTTTTTCTAATATTAATTTATATGAACCTGTATTTGATTGTGTTTTGAATACTAAAGATTCTGAATCAAAAAGCCAGATTTTACCTTTTGGAACTCCAGATTTGTTAAGGAATATTACTATTTTACCTTTAAATAAATTAGGTTCAATAGTTATATAGGAATCAGAATATGTAGACAATAACTCTTCACCTAGATTTCCATCATCATTAATTCTAAAAATATCAACTTCATCAATTGGTTCTGATTCATTTGATATTATGTTTAGTTTAAATTTACTAACTATATTATCCAATTTAGAAATAGAGAAATTAAAATTACCATACGAATACATCAAAATAGTTCTATCAAAGTCATTTTTATTATTAGATAAAGAACCTTCTTCAATAGCAAGTGTTAAAACATTTTTACCATCCGCTTCTCCAGTAACAATATCTTTTATATTATCTAATATCAATTTAAATTGCATTTCAACATTTTCTAAGCTTTCTTGACTTTGTAAATCATTAATATATGGGATACCTAAAAAAATGGTAGAAATCGCAGCACCAACAAAAATTGTAATTGCAAGAATTGCAGAAATAACAGTTGAAATTGCATCAATCCTGTCTCTTTTGAAAATTCTTAGCTTCATATTTTTAATATTATAACGTAACATATCCTATAATAACCTTTGCAAAAAACGTTATTTAAGATATTTACTAAATTGAAAAATTTAAACAAAACCAGAAGAAACATGTTTGAGAATAAAAAAGAGCAATAAGCTACAAAATTTTTGAAAAAAAAATACATCTTACAATTTATATTTATCAAGTATACAAGTATACAAAGTTATTTTAATTGTATTTGAATTCCTCAAGCAAGAAACCATGGAAATACTGTTCATCTATCCCTGGCCAAAAAAATCTAGTGACTCTTATTTTCTATCCAAATTAAAATGGAGTCTATTTAGTTCTTTAGCTAGTGCAAGTGATGATTTAGTATGTCAAACTATTGTTGCTGTAACTCCAAAAAAACATTCGATTAAAATGGTTGATGAAGCAACTGAAAAAGTTGATTTTGATGAAGAGACTGATTTAGTTGCAATTTCTACTTTAACAAGGTCAGCTCCAAGGGCGTATGAAATAGCTGATGAATTTAGAAAAAGAGGTAAAAAAGTAGTACTTGGTGGATGGCATGTTTCAGCATTGCCAGATGAAGCAAAGCAACATGCAGATAGCATTGTAATTGGTGAAGGAGAAGATATATTTCCACAACTTTTAAAAGACCTAGAGAAAGATAAATTGAAACCATGTTATGAACAAGATAAAATCGTTAATCTTGATAAGGTTCCAATTCTTTCTAAAGAAGAAAGAAAAAAATTCAAATCTGGCCCATTCTCACAAAGTATTCAAATATCGAAAGGTTGTCCTGTTGGATGTAATTTTTGTTCTATTTCCTATAGAAAATTTGGAAATATTCATAGAAAAAGGTCTGTAGAAAACGTGATTAAAGAAATTCAAACAATACCCCAAAAGTTAATAGGTTTCGCAGATCCCTCCTTAACTATTGATACAAAATATACAAAACAACTTTTCAAAGCATTGAAAGGCGAAAATAAAATTTTTAGTTGCGAAGGAAATGCAAATGTTTTAGGAAGAGATGATGAACTTCTAAAGTTAGCCAAAGAAGCTGGTTGTACTGCATGGTATGTCGGTTTTGAATCAGTAAGTCAAGAAACAATTGACAGTATTGGAAAAACAACTAACAAAGTTGAAAATTATAAATCAGTAATAAAAAAGATACACCACCATGGTATGCGTGTCGAAGGAGCATTTATTTTTGGTTTCGATACAGATACACCTACGGTTTTTGATGAAACCATAAACACAATAAAAAATTGGGATTTAGACTTGGTAGATATCAGTATTTTAACTCCTTATCCAGGCACTCCATTATTTGATTATTTGGATAAGGATAATAGGATTTTAACAAGAGATTGGGAACTATATGACTCAATTCACGTTGTTCATAAACCAAAACAAATGACTCCAAAGGAACTAGCTGATGGAGTCCAAAAGGTTTGGGAAGAATTTTATTCACCTTTTAAAACAATAAAAAGAGCAGCTTATAGTGTAAAACTAGGAAAATACCCCCTGATATCTTCAGTTTTACGAAATTACTTATATTATCGAGTATCAAAAAAAGCTTTAGTAATACCAACATCTCTAACCATAAGTAATTAAATATTTTTAAATATTTTCTCAATTTTAAAAATAAATATATGTATTAATTATAAGAGAAATACCAAAGATTTTAAGCTAAAATGATAGTTCATGGATAAATTATGAAAATAAATGAGATATTTTACTCACTGCAAGGTGAAGGAAATTGGACAGGTCTACCAAATATTTTCATAAGAGCTACAGGGTGTAATCTAAGATGCTCATATTGTGATACAAAATATGCATATGACTCCGGAGAGGAAATGAATATTGAAATCATATTGGAAAAAATTAGTGAATATCCCTGTAAATATATATGCATAACCGGTGGAGAACCTCTTTTACAAACGGAAATTATGAGTCTAATAAAAGCACTTTTAAAAAGAAAATATCATATATGTTTAGAAACAAATGGAAGCTTAGATATTAAAGGAATTTCTAATAAAAAATCACTATTAATTTCTTTAGATATTAAATGTCCCTCTTCAAATATGAGTAATAAAAATTATTTTGGAAATATTAATTTTTTAAGAGAAAAGGACCAATTGAAATTTATTATTTTAGATAGAAAAGATTATGATTATGCAAAAAAAATCATTGAAAAATATAAACCAACCTGTTGTGTATATTTTCAACCAGTTTGGGGTACAAATCCAATTAATCTTGCAGAATGGATAATCAATGATAAATTGGATGTAAAATTAGGTTTGCAACTGCATAAGATTATATGGGGTGAAAAAAGAAAAATTTGATAATTCAATCTAACACAAAGTATATACACAATAAGT
>Ga0209536_100012756_pt1 | contig 12188 bp, 6 predicted proteins | sample DeeMarSeWOR28_12_FD_187461 | JGI IMG/M metagenome (GOLD analysis project Ga0209536, IMG submission 187461) | Marine sediment microbial communities from White Oak River estuary, North Carolina - WOR-2-8_12 (SPAdes) (version 2) | ecosystem: Environmental > Aquatic > Marine > Intertidal zone >...
TTATTCGTTATTCGTTATAGCAGTAAATGAGTCTTATTCGTTATTCGTTATAGCAGTAAATGAGTCTTATTCGTTATTCGTTATAGCAGTAAATGCGATTAGTTCCTTATTGTTTATATCGGGCGTAACGTATATAAAAACCTAAACTACCCTAACCTACAAGGATCTACACTCATCAGATATATAAAAAAATCCCGCAGAAAAATTTTTTGAAAAAATCCCCCGTATAAATTATGAGAAAAACCCCCTATTGGAACTTCTTCAGAGTGGTCTTTGCGGGATGGATGATAAGATACCCTCGACCTTTCTTTGTGGCACTCGGATTCTTTTTAGTGATGATATATAAAGTGTTGACAAAATAACTATCAAATGTCGAAAATATATCACATATATGCAAAGAATCATTGCGTTTACCACTCCATTAAAGAGGAAGAATTTCCATTAGTCTGGAACACCCTAAGAAACTTCATTAGTATCGCAAACACAGACTATCATGTGAATGATCTCTCATATGAGGAACTCACAGTAGAAGTCTGAAATTTGCGATTTGACGACGAAATAAATAAGGTGTTATTATTGAAATGAGGTTATTTTTTTCTCATGGCAAAAGGATTTACTGTTAAGGCAAAAGCACCCACTACGGAAAAGGCCGAGTGGGATTATGATGCAATCAAAGAAAGAATGAGAGGTAAGGCAATTGTATTCTGCCTGCCCGGTAGAGGATGTTCGTTTACTTTTCTGAAGTCATTCGTACAACTATGTTTTGATCTCGTACAGAATGGTATGAGTATTCAGATTTCTCAAGACTATTCATCAATGGTGAACTTCGCACGTTGTAAGTGTCTTGGGGCAAATGTACTTCGTGGACCAGATCAGATTCCCTGGGATGGTCGTCTGAAGTATGACTATCAACTCTGGATTGACTCAGATATTGTATTCAACACAGAGAAGTTCTGGCAACTCTGCGATCTTGCATTCCCAGAGGAAGCACTCGTAGAAGAGACTGTCGAACTTGATGATGGAACCACACAGACTGGTTATGTTGTTGACGATTCCAAGAAACGTGATATTGTTGCTGGATGGTACTGTACCGAAGATGGACGTACCACTTCAGTTGCTCATTGGTTAGAAGAGGATGACTTCCGCAGTAATGGGGGAGTTATGAATCACGAAACTCTGGAGTCTATTTCAAAGCGTCGTAAACCATTTACAGTTGATTACACTGGATTTGGTTGGGTTCTGATTGAGAACGGTGTATTTGAGCACGAAGAGATGAAGTATCCTTGGTTTGCTCCAAAGATGCAAGTCTTTGAATCTGGTGCCGTTCAGGATATGTGTGGGGAAGATGTTTCCTTCTGTCTCGATGCAAAGGAAGCAGGATTTGAAATTTGGTGTGATCCTCGCATTCGTGTGGGTCACGAAAAAACAAGAGTTATTTGATTTTATAGGAGATTTTAATTATGGCACGTCGTCCCAATTTTAATGGTGTAGAAAAGATTGAATCCACTCCCAAGCGCACTCGTCAGGGACTTGGGAAGCACACAAAATATTCTGCAACCTCTCGTAATAAAGCTCGCAAAAAGTATAGAGGTCAAGGCAAATAATCTATGTCAGCACTCATAGCCAACTTACCATCACAGAAAGTCTGGGTTCGTAAGGAATATCTTCGTGACTTATGTGATGGTTTTGGTGAGTATGTCGAGGGTGTCTGGGTATCGGTGAAGTCGATACCTGGGCGCTCTTTTTATTTTGAGACTTATTTGCCAGAATATGGTGCTCTTTATGATAAGTTGCCGATTTCAGCGTTTTTATCTCGCAAGGATGCGCCAGACCTTGATTTGGACCTACCAAATCTTCAATTTTGGAACTGTATGGACTATGGCATTAAGGTCTTAAGAAAAGAATTTATATCTTCAATGGACGTTGAGGCTTATTCTCGTAATTATGGAGTTATAAAAGGGAAATATTTGTTTACAATTGATAACTATCACGAAAATCATAATCAAATAGATAGTAATGTAAGTGAATTGCCTGATGAACATAAGAGTCATAACTGCATTATGCTTGAAAATGGGCAGTTTGCACTCTATCCAAACAACAGATTAAGGTTCTATGACCTTTCTATGACCCCAGAAACCCCCTTAACACCGGATTTTAAGGTATCTACTCACATTTATCAAGTGGAAAATGGAATTAAGTGGGGAAGATTAGGAGATACAGACGAATATTTTTGGAAAACAGAAGAAGAAAGGGATAGCAACCCCTCTAAAAGTTCTGTTTAACCTAAAAAAGGAGAAAACAGATGGCAATGAATCCAAATCCAGACCGAAATAGTGAATATATGCGTCAAATGTGGGGAACAACCACATTAGTTACTGATTATAAACCCAATTCTCCCGGAAAAAGAATGCTTCGGGAGATTGCAAATGATGATTCTACACCCAAAAGGCACGATTTTCACGTTCAGAATGAAATTCATGAAAAAATTCGTAATGATGAAGACTATGATGATTGGGAATATGGAACAGAACCAATATTTAATAAAAACTGGATTTGATTACCTATAAATATAACAAGAATTAAGTAGAAAAGATGCCTCTTGAGAGGGTAAGTAAGAGTTTTAAAGATCTGAGCATGACTTTTCAAAAAAGTCCTTTGAATAATGATCTTATTGCACTTAAAAATGAGACTGCTATTGCCAGATCGATCAGAAATTTGGTATTTACCCTTCCAGGAGAGCGTTTTTTTGCACCTAATTTGGGGTCTAACATAAGTCAATCCATATTTGAAAATATGGATTCCATTAGTGCTTCCATTATAGAGGATGAAATAAAAAATACTATCAATAATTATGAATCAAGAGTTCGACTAATTGATGTAACAGCTACTCCAAACTATGATAATGCAGAATTTGATGTTAGAATTCAATACAGAATTGTAGGAATTGACGTATTACCCCAACAATTATCATTTGCATTACAGCCAACTCGATAAATGGCAATAGTAAATTTTACAAATCTAGATTTTGATCAAATAAAAGAATCTCTTAAAGATTACTTAAGATCTAATTCCAATTTTTCGGATTATGATTTTGAGGGATCAAATCTTTCTACAATTTTGGATGTTCTTGCATATAACACTTATATAACCTCATACAATGCTAATATGGTTAGCAATGAGGTTTTTATTGATAGTGCAACTTTAAGGGAAAATGTAGTATCTCTTGCAAGAAATATTGGATATGTTCCTAGATCAAGAAATTCTGCAAAGGCAAGTATAAATTTTTTCGTAGATACTACTACAGATTCTACTAGACCTGTTGCCATCACATTAAAACGTGGACTTGTTTGCACCTCAAGAGCATTTGGATTAACAAGTTATACATTTTCCATATTGGATGATATTACAGTTCCAGTTAACAACGGATTTGCTTTTTTTGATGACATAGTGGTTTATGAAGGAACCTATTCTACACAATCTTTTGTCGTTGATCCAAATATTCCAAATCAGAGATTTATTTTAGATAATGCGTATATTGATACAACAACAATTAGAGTATCTGTAAGGGATAATCAAACAAGCACAGTTACTAGAAAATTCACTCTTGCGAATAGTTTATTTGATATTGAACCAAATTCAAGAGTGTTCTTTTTACAAGAAGTCGAAGATCAAAGATATGAATTAATTTTTGGTGATGATGTTTTTGGTAAGAAATTAGATGCAGGAAATGTTATAGAAGTATCTTTTATAATTTCTAATGGATCAAATGGAAATGGAATTTCTCTATTTAATTACAGTGGGAGATTATTTGATAATAATGATAGAATAGTAACTACGGGAATATCTTTAATATCAATCAATTACCCTTCCCAAAATGGAAGAGAGATTGAATCAGTAAATTCAGTTAAAAAATATGCACCTAGAATCTATGCTTCTCAATATAGAGCAGTAACATCTAGAGATTATGAGGCAATTATACCTCAAATATATCCAGAGAGTGAGTCAGTGTCTGCATTTGGTGGCGAAGAAATGACTCCACCAAGATATGGGAAGGTGTTTATTTCAATTAAACCAAAAAATGGACCATTTGTGCCAAATCAAGTAAAAGACAATTTGAAAGATTTACTTCGCAAGTATAGTGTTGCTGGAATTGTTCCAGAAATATTAGATCTTGCGTATCTGTATGTCGAATTTGATATAAAGGCATATTACAGTAGAGATTTTAGTTTATCCCCAGATGCTTTGAGAACAAGTATTATTAAAAATATTAAAGAATATGGGGATGAAAATTTTAATTCATATGGATCAAGATTTAAATATAGTAAATTTTTAAAAATTATTGATGATAGTAATCAAGCAATTACTTCAAATATAACGAAGGTTGCTATGAGGCGTGATCTTAGAGCAGCATTAGGTTCTTTTTCCAATTATTTAATTTGCTTTGGAAATTCAGTATATGCAAATCAGAAAGGATTTAATATTAAATCTAGTGGATTTAATATATCCGGAATATCTGAAACAGTTTATATGTCAGATACTCCAAATACAAATGGGAAAACTGGAAGAATATTCTTCTTCAAATTAATTGACTCTGAAAATTATCAAATTGTTAGAAGAAATGCAGGGACTATTGATTATGAAAAAGGTGAAATTAATTTATCTACTGTTAATATAACTAATACTTCTAAAATAGTTGGTGATGATAATATTATTGAAATATCTGCTGTTCCAAATTCTAATGATATTATTGGAAAACAGAACCTTTATATTCAACTAGATATTAATAAAAGTGTTATTGATATGTTGCCAGATCAGAACACTGTTGATTCAAATTCTTCTGGATCAATTTATATCGTAACTTCAAGTTATACCAACGGAAATCTTGTAAGATCATAAAATGTTAGAGAATAGAATTAAAATAAATTCAATTGTAAGAAATCAACTTCCAGAATATGTGAAGGATGAATTCCCATTAGTGGAAGAATTTCTATCACAGTATTACCTCTCATTAGAAAATAAAGGTAATCCATCAGATATTATACAAAATATTGATCAATATGTGAAAGTCGATTATCTATCAGATTTAATTTATGAAACAACTCTATCTCAAGATATAACTTTATTTACAAATGAAATATTAGTAACATCAACTTTAGGATTTCCTGATAGGTATGGACTATTACTAATAAATGATGAAATTATTTTATATGAGTCAAAAACTGATATAGCATTTTTAAATTGCTTCAGGGGATTTAGTGGAATAACTTCACATAGTAATAAAATTACAGATCAATTAATTTTTAAAACAACTAATTCATCATCACATAATAGTGGTAGCACAGTAACTAATCTAAGTGTTTTATTTCTAAGAGAATTTTTTAAAAAATTAAAAACACAAATAACTCCAGGGTTTGAATCAAGTGAATTTTTCGATGGTTTAAATGAAAATCTATTCATTAAACAATCAATTGATTTCTATAAATCTAAAGGAACAGAATCGTCTTTTAAAATTTTATTTGGTGCTTTATATGGAAATCCTGCAAAAGTTATTCTCCCTAGAGATTTTTTAATTCAACTTTCCGATGCTCAATATAGAATTACTCAAGACTTAGTTGTTGAATCTATTTCTGGAAATCCAGAAGATTTAATAAATGGAACTTTATATCAAGATGAGACTAACAATTATTCCTTTGCTAGAGGAACAATTAGTGATGTTGGAAAAATTATTAGAGGTGATAAAGTATTTTACAAGATTAGTTTAGATTCTGGATATGATAAAGATATTGATGTTTTTGGATCATTAAAGAGTAACTTTAAAATTCATGCAAAAACTATAGTTACCAGTGATATACAATCTGGTTCATCCTATATTGATGTGGATTCTACTATTGGATTTCCAGATTCCGGATCTTTAATTTTAAAGATAGTAAATGAACTTGAATTGGTAACTACTTTATCAATAAATTATACATCTAAAGTATCTAACCAATTTCTGGGATGTTCTGGAATTACTTTGGATATTTCTAAAGGTGTGGAAGTAATTGTCACAGATTTTTGTTACGGATATGATAGAGATGGAAATATCGTCTCTATGAGAATTACTGGTGTAAATACGGATTTTGATATTCCTGATACCACTAAGTATTATAAAAAGAATGATCCACTTAAAATTAAAACCCTAGGGGAAGATTCTGATAATTTTATACAAAATAATTGGATATTTAATATACCTGTAAAATACACAGTAAAATCTCAGGAATTGATATCTCAAAATCTAACTAGAATTTTACTTTATGATGATCATAGTTTTAATTTAGGTGATATTGTTGATATTTTATATACAATAGAATCTGAAGAAAATATATTATCAGGTGTTGTTCAATTAATTGAAAATGGCAAAACTATTATTATATCAACATCACAACCAGTAAGTTCAATTTATGAGGTTAGGAAAAAAGTTTCAAAAGTTTCTAGTCAAATATCTGATATTAACATCTATAGTACTAATGTGCAAAATGTTTATGTTGACTATGATAATAATACATATGTAACTTCTTCCTCATTACCATCTTACTTAAATCAAAATATTAACGTTAACGATTTATCAATAACACTACCTTCCAACCTTTTAGATAGGACTGAAGGTTATGAAATTGAATACGTTGGGCATAAATTTTATACTGGGGATTCCGTAGTATTTGTTCCTGGAAATAAGCAAGTTATTTTTAATGGAAATATTTTAGAACCAAATTCCAAAACCTTAGTGTATGTAAGTAGAATAGATTCTAGAAGATTTAAATTATCTTATAGTAGAGAAAAAATATTTAAAAATGAATTTATTGATATTATTGGTAATATATCAGATTCTAAGATTTATCTTTCAAGATTTTCTAACAGTTCACTCAATCAATTATCATTAAAACCACAAAATATCTTTAAAAAATTTGAATCTCCTTCAAATTTTTCTGAAAATGATATATCTGAAACTCAACCTGGATCTATTGGAATTTTTGCAAATGGAGTTGAAATCTTAAATTACAAATCTATAGATCAAATTTATTATGGAAGTATTGAAGAAGTTGTAGTAACTTCTGAAGGTGAAGGGTATGACTTAATTAATCCCCCAAAATTAGAAATATTAGATCCTCTTGGGGAAAATGCAAAGGGATATTGCTCCATAATAGGAAATTTGGAAAGAATTGATATTATAAATCCAGGATTTGATTATATTACCAATCCCCTAATTACCATTAGAGGTGGTAATGGATATGGTGCAGAAGTTCAGCCAAGAATGGGATATTTTGATCATTATGCAGAATTTGATGCATCTCAAACATTTTTAAATAATACTATTGAATTTTATGATAGTCATAAATTCAGAGATTCTGAAAAAGTTTTCTATATTAATGATGGCAATTCATCAATATCAGGAATATCTACAGAAGAATTTTATTATATTCAAGTAGTAGATTTTAATAAAATAAAACTCCATAGAAATGAATTAGAATCTGCAAATAAAACTAATGAAATTTCTTTAGGGTCTGGTGGTGTTGGAGTTCAAAAAATAAAATCATTTAATAAAAAGAAAAAAATAAGTTCAATAGATATTGTTTCTCCCGGAGTTAACTATCAGAATAAAAAAACATTTGTAAATTCTGTAAATAGTGCCTCAAATATCTTAACTATAAAAAATCATGGATATCTAGATGAGGAAATCATTGTCTATTACCCAGAGGGAACACCTATTGTTGGATTGACATCATCTAAATCATATTATGTGACAAAAATATCTGATAATGAAATTAAATTATCTGAAATTGGTCCAGAAAATAATAAAAATCAATTCTATAAAGAAAAGAAATATATTAATTTAAGATCATCTATTACTAACAACCAAAAACACTTTTTTAATTATGAACCAATTACATTATCCGTTAGTGGATTAGTTGGTGTTCAGACTTCAAGTGCTTATGCAGAATTGAGACCTATATTTAAAGGGTCAATTCAATCAGTATCTTTAGAAAATGGTGGTGTTGGTTATGGATCATCAGAAATAATAAATTTGAACCGACAACCAACTTTTATGATAATTGATGGTAGTGGATCTCAAATTACTCCAGTTATAGAAGACGGTAAAATTGTAGATGTAGTAATTCAATCTCCAGGATTAAATTATGAATCTTTGCCTGATTTAGTTATAGATGGTGATGGGATAGGTGCTGTATTAACTCCTATTTTTTCTAATGGATCTATATCTGAAGTAAAAGTAATTTCTACTGGTATTGGGTATAGTAGGGAAAAAACAAGAATTAGAGTTGAATATTCTGGACAAAATGCAAAATTTGAGGCATTAATTAAATCTTGGAGGGTCAATTTATTTTCAAGGTATTTAGAATCAGAATTAATAACTGCCGATGATGGGTTTATTTCTAGAGGTTTAGATGAATTACAGTATTTAAATATATACCCTGCAAGAAAATTGAGAGAAATAATTTATTCTTCCAATTATAAATCTGATCTAAGTAATGATATCACATTACATTCACATTCACCTATTTTAGGGTGGGCATATGATGGAAATCCCATTTATGGTCCTTATGGATACTCCACTTTGGAATCTCCTGAGATAAAACAAATAAAAAGTAGTTATATAAAAAAAAGATTGCCAAATAGACCATCATCTTATCCCCTTGGATTCTTTATTGAGGATTATGTTTATAATGGTGGTGGGGATTTGGATGAATCAAATGGTAGATTTTGTGTAACTCCAGAATTTCCAAATGGTGTTTATGCTTATTTTTGTACATTTGGAGAAAATCTTTCTACAAGGGGAATATTTAGAGGTTATAAAATTCCAGAATTTCCTTATGTAATAGGTAATGTTTACAAAAATAAACCAATTATTTTTAATTTTAATCAATCATCTAAATTAGATGAAAAGTACATATTTGAAAATAAACTTCTTAGAAATACTACACCATACAACTTGAAAAAGTTGAATAGCAACTATGAATTTTTGTATATTCCTGATGAAATAAAGGAACAAAATTTATCATTAAAATCTGTTGATCCCGGATATGTTGATTCTATAAAAATTATATCTCCTGGACAAAATTATGGAGTAAATGATGCTATTATTTTTGATGATGATTCTGTTGGAGGTTTTGTTAGTAGAATATCCGGAAATGGTATATCATCTATAACTTATTTTCCAGTAGTTAATACATTTGAGTTTATACCTTATAGATCAAAGTTTATTGGTGTTTCAACTATACCACATAATTTCTATAGCAATTCTTTTGCAACTTTATATTCCGACTATGAATATGAAAAATATGGAAAGGTGGATGTAGTAGAAAGTAGATTAGTTCTGCAAAAAGACATTGGAAACTCTAATTTTACTGGACCAGTTGCTACTTTAGATATTCAAGGAAATTCTTTGGGATATCCAATTACAGAAAATGATTATTACAAATTAAATGATGAGATTGTGAAAATATTAAATATTGATACAAAATCTTCTAAGTTACGTGTTTTAAGGTCTCAATTCGACACTGTAGGACTTGCTCATAGTGCTGGAGATGTTCTAGAATCCGCATCTAGGAAAATTTTATTTGATGCTCAAAATATATCCAGTTCTTATAATTTAAAACTTAATAAGGAATACTATTTTGACCCATCAACTTCTGTTGGAATTGGTGCTGGAATTAATACGTCACTATTGTTAGAAACTTATAAAAATAATACAAATGTTCAATTAATTAAAGGAATTAATACTAAAGTATATTTTAATAATCAATCAGATTACTTGAGTTATAAATTTGGTGGATATGTTGAAATAACAAATGCTTCTAACAGTAATTGGAATATTGATAATGTTAAAATAGTTTCAGTTGGAGATACAAGTATTACAATAGACCTTGATTCAACTTCTTTTGTTGATAATTCAGTTACTGCAGTAATGAATAAATGGAAGTTTTTGGATATTCAAACAAAGGCAATTTATCTTCCAAATCACACTATTAATACCGGAAATACTTTATTCTATAGATCTAATGGGGGTACAAGAATATCTGTATCTACTGATGGGGTAACTTCCAATTTCCTACCAGAAGACTCTCCTCTTTATGCGTTGAAAATTTCAAATGATTTAATTGGATTATCTTTACAACCAACAGATAATGATTCTGATATTTTATACTTTTCTGGATTAGGAACTAGTAATTATCATAGTCTAGTTACAAATTATCAAAATATTTTTGTAGGTGATCTTAAGCAAAACCAAATAATTGTTAATACCGAATCCAATCATAATTTACAGATTAATGATCTTGTTGAATTTGATGTTCAAGTTGGAATATCTAAAACATTTAAGGTAGAATTTAATTCCACCAATAGAAGAATTGTAATAAATGCAAAGGATATACAAGATGTTAATATTGAAAATAACACAGTAATAGTTGAGTCCCACGAATTTAAGACGGGCCAAAAATTAATATATGAAACAACAAATACTATTGGTGGTCTAATTAATAATCGAATTTATTATGCCGTAATTATAGATGATAATACTATAAAATTAAGTCAATATTTATCTGATTCCAAAAAAGAGTCTCCAGTAGTTATTAATTTAACTTCCTCTGGCAGTGGAAGACTGATGCCGATAAATCCAGAAATTTCAATATTAAAATATCAAAATATTATTTTTGATATTTCAGATGAATCTTTAGCATTTAGAGACAATTCTGCATTTGAATTGAAATTTTATGAGGATGAAAAATTTAATAATGAATTTTTATCTGCTAAAATTACAAAAAATGGTCAAATAGGTATCGGAACAACCTCTACAATTAAATTAGAAACTACTAACTTAAATAAATCAATATATTACAATTTTGTACCTTTATATTCAAATTCATCAAGCACACAAAAATTGGTTTATGTAGATAGTGAATTGGGAACAAATAATAAAATTTCCATAGAAGATAGTATTTTAAATTACACACATAAAGTTGTTGGTGGTGGATTAACATCCTTTATCTTTACAACTGTAAAATCATTAGAACACGCAGTTTACGACTCTACAAATTCAAATTTAAAATACTATACAAACTCTAGAACCTCTTCTGGACCAATATCAAAAATATCAGTTAATAGTAAGAAAAAATTATATAATAACTTACCATATGTTAAAGATATTATCTCCTCTTTTGGAGAAAATGCTATACTTGAATCAGAGTCATCAACTATTGGAAAAATTAAGTCCGATGACATAAAATTAGATGATTATGGATTCAATTATTCCATAGATAGATCAATTAGACCAAAATATAAGTTTCCAGACATTTTAAGAATATCACCATTATATGTTTTTGATAGAATTGAAATAATTGATAATGGTAAAAATTATATTTCTCCACCAAATCTTATTGCTATAGAACCCATTAATGGTAATTTAATAGAAGATGTTATTTTATATTATGATTTTGATTTACAAAATGTGCAAATTTTAAAAAATACTCAAGGAATTGGCAAATTTGAACCTATCATATTGCCAGTCAATAATGATAATGGAATCACTATTAGTTTTATAGAATATGATAGTCTCACAAATAGTGTTACTGTTACAATATCTGCAGAATATAATAATATAAATGATTTTCCATTTTCTATTGGAGATTTAGTTATAATTGAAGATGTATTGGTTGAGGAAGGTGGAAAAGGTTATAATAGTGAGGAATACAACTATAAACCATTTGTGATAGATTATATTGACCCAAATATAGGAGGAACTAATGGTTCTATTAGATTTAGTTTAAATGATTATCTTCTTCCTGAAGAATACCCAGGAATATACGATAACAGAATTGTAAAGGGAAAAATAGTTCCTCAATCATATTTTCCTAAATTTAAGACTTATTTAAAGAGAATTAATTTCCTTAATAATGAGGAAGTAAAAACTTTATCTAATTCAGGATTTGTTGTTGGTTTTGATTCTGATAACAATATTTTGAGAGTATCTACTGATGGAGAGTTTTCTATTGGAGAAACTATTGTAGGTCAGTCTTCAAATATAAAGTCAATTATAGTTGATATTTTTTCTGCCGAAAGTTATATAAATGTTGGACCAAATGTTACTGTTGAATCTGGATTTAATAAGGAAACTGGTCTTCTCAATAATGACAGAC
>Ga0209536_100012757_pt1 | contig 12187 bp, 14 predicted proteins | sample DeeMarSeWOR28_12_FD_187461 | JGI IMG/M metagenome (GOLD analysis project Ga0209536, IMG submission 187461) | Marine sediment microbial communities from White Oak River estuary, North Carolina - WOR-2-8_12 (SPAdes) (version 2) | ecosystem: Environmental > Aquatic > Marine > Intertidal zone >...
ACAAATCAAAGTACATCAAACTACTCACCGAATACATTAGAAAGTTTGTTAGAGATAAACTGGAACTCTATGGAACCGAATAAAGAATTAGAACAAGCAATTGAAAATAAATTTCTAACGCCATCAAAATTCGCATTAGAAATCGAAAAGATTGTTATTGAAGAAAAATTCAATTATATTGATGCAATTTGCTATTATTGCGAAATCAATAATATTGAAGTAGAATCTGTTTCTAAACTTATTTCAAAACCATTGAAAGAGAAATTGAAATGGGATGCTACAAGACTGAATTTTATGAAACGAACCTCAAGAGCAAAATTACCACTATGATTTCTCGTGATGAATTGATGCATCATCGTCTTCAGGCTTGGTTACGCGAAAACCAATCTGAAGACTTGGCGTATCTTGGTTATTATGAAGATATCGTAGGGCAATTAAAGCACTGGTATTTGATTGCTGGTGAACATGAAGTAAGTGTAGACTGTATTGAGGGAATTGACTTAGCTGAAGATGAAAGTGACGCCATTTGAAACCTACCAGCATTATTTGTCATTAAAAAATCATTTTACAAATCCAAAATACGACTTCTTTAAGTATGGTGCGAAGACCCGCGCCAGTATGACTTCTTTCAATAAAAGAAAGGACAAATACTGGTTTGAAAAGACCTCTCGCAAGTATTCTGACCAAGAAGTTGTAGATTTTCTAGTATCTAATTTCACTGCCACCGATAACCCACAAAACCTATGGATTGGAGAAATTATCAATTCTGGCGAAAAAAACTACTCCGAGTGGACGAAACGCCAACAGAGTTTGACGTACTTATTCAAAGAGCAAAGCAGCGAATTGTTATTGGAGAACGAGTTAGAGACTTTGTTCATCTGTACCAAGGGACATCCACTAATACTCAAAAAGTTTCTAAGCGGGAGCGTATCGCTAGAAACCTTAACAATCTTCGACAAAATATTCCATTTTTCAAAAAACTTTGATAAGAAGTTGGATGACCCAGTGTGGGAATCCGTCAGTTTGAAATTGAAGAAGTATTCTCCCTTTCTAAATATTGATATGTTTCGATTCAAAACTATATTAAGGGAAATTTTAGATGAGTGATTTTTTTCAATCCGATATTATTCAAGAAGAACTGAGAGAGATTAACAAACTTCAAGAAGATATTTACGGAAGTTTGTTAACATTTGGTATGATGGACCGTGAAACAAAATTGGAACATGTTGAAAAGCTTAAAATCTTGCTTGAAAAGCAAAGAGTGATGTATACTAGGTTATCTCTTTCAGACGACCCAGAAGCGGTTGAAATGAAAGAGAACCTTCGTAAATCAGTAACTTTAATGGGATTCCCAGAAAGTTCTGATATTAATTCTTTATTTGAAAGTATGCACAAGACCATTGAATCCCTCAACCAATATCTTGACGAGTGAGGGTCAACCCTGTTATACTATCCAAGTAAATCCAACGAATCCAAACCAATCCGAGGTAATCCAAATGTCTTTCGCTGATCTCAAAAAGCAATCCAAACTTGGTTCTTTGACCGCAAAACTGGTCAAAGAAGTTGAAAAAATGAATACTACTTCCACTGGCGATGATCGTCTTTGGAAACTGGACGTAGACAAGAGTGGTAACGGTTATGCAGTTATCCGCTTCCTGCCTGCTCCTGAAGGAGAGGACCTTCCTTTCGTGAAACTCTACAGTCACGCCTTCCAAGGTCCTGGCGGTTGGTATATTGAAAACTCTTTGACCACTCTTGGTCAAAAAGACCCTGTGTCTGAGTACAACACGATGCTGTGGAACAACGGCACCGATGCTGGTAAAGAGCAGGCACGTAAGCAGAAGCGTAAACTGACCTACATGGCAAATATCTATGTGGTCAAAGATCCTGCCAATCCTGACAATGAAGGTAAAGTCTTCCTGTTCAAGTTCGGCAAGAAAATCTTCGACAAACTCACTGCAGCAATGCAACCCGAGTTTGAGGATGAAGAAGCAATCGATCCGTTTGACTTCTGGGGTGGTGCTAACTTCAAACTGAAGGCAAAGAACGTTGCTGGTTATCGCAACTATGACTCTTCTGAGTTCGCACGTCCTGATGCACTTCTAGACGATGATGATGCCATGGAAGCAGTCTGGAAGAAGGAGTACTCTCTTGCTGAGATTGTTGCTCCTGACCAGTTCAAGGATTATGATGCTCTCAAGAAGCGTCTTGATTATGTCCTTGGTATCAAAGGAACTCCTAAGTTCCAAGACGAAGAGTCTGTAATGGAAGAAGAAGAGTTCCGTGCTCAAAATCGTGGCGAATCTGCACCTGCAGTTCCTCAGTCGATGCGTGACGAACTGAGTGGTCTTTCTTCTAATTCCTCCGAAGACGAAGATGATGACACTTTGTCATACTTCGCTCGACTTGCAGAAGACTGATATCATATCGACCCGCAGAAGAAATTCTGCGGGTTTTTTATGTGGTTTGATTCTTATTAATTTTACTTGTTTTTATATTAACAAACTCAGTACTCTTTTGACAGGAAACAAGTTTTCTCATATCATTCAAAAACTGTTGAAGATATTATGGTTTTAGAATATTTATCGTTCTCTTAGATTCATTGATATCTACTTCATATTCCCAGTTTGAAACACCTACCACAATACCATCAACCTGTTCTTGATAGTTTGTGACTTGTCTTGTCTCATATGGTGTAACAATAGTATAGTATAAACTGTTTAAACCATCTGGTGGGTTTATTTTAAAATCAGAATCTACAACTTTTCCTTTTGGTAAGATTAGTCTGTTTTTATCATCTCTAACTTCTAAGGTTTCATAATGATGGATATCATTTACATTTTCGAGACCGTACTTTTCTTCAACAAAATCATTAAGGTCATGATTTGAAAGAGGCCATTGTGCTTGTAAATTTGTAATATCCGCAGTTATCATTACCACCCAGTCATAAGATGATGACCCATAATACTCCTCAGCAATTATATCAGGTCTTTCATAATCACCAATCTGTATTTTCAAAAAAGTATTGCTATATTCCTTAATCCAATCGAAAAGTTTTACTCTTCTAAAAAGATTTTTTACTGCTATGTATTCGAATGAGGAACCCTTTGAATTTAAAGGTGATAAGTATTCTAAGTTTGGTAGTTCTCTAAAGTAAGACATTAGTATCCTAATCCTAGTTTTCCGTTACCTGAATCATAATCTTCAGCATAAATTGGAGTAATTTCTTGGAACTGTAAAGTCATCGTCATTAATACTGGTTCACCTCTTCTATAAGTTGCCCAGTTTCCAGTCCCCGTATAATTAAATGAGAGATTAGTCAATGCACATGGTTTAATTTGATTTAGGAATGGATGATCATAAATTCCTCTCATGAATTTAATTTCAAATATATCTGGAGATTTCATAAAAATACCACCCTTAGCTGATGAAGTGGTATTTTTCTTAGCAGCACTATGCTTTTTAAACAATCTTACAATATTCTTTACTTCATCTGCTTCTTTTTCACTTCTTGGTGCAAATGTAAAAGGATAAGCAAATGTTCTTAAGTTTACACCTTGAAACAAGAGTTCTAAGTTACTTTGCAGAACTTGTCCTGTAGACCTTGTAATAATACCTTGAGGACTAATATTTCCTCCAAGTCCCGAAGACGCTTGTCCAGCAACGAATTGCAATAAAACCTTTTTTTCATCTGGGGTTATATTCTGTAATGCATTTATTCCCCCCTGAATCATTTGTAGTGCGGTTTTAGACGGATCAGAACTATTAAGCAATTGGTCTGCCACATTATAAGCAGCTGCTCCAAGAGGACCGACTCTATCTTCGCCCCATGTTAATTGATTAGAATCTTGAAGACTTTGTGGTATTGGTAGATATACTCTTGATATTTCTTTCGTTTTATTTGTAGCAGACTCATATGGAATTTCAACTTTCTTATTAGCATTATCCTTAACAGCTTCACCAAGGTCACTATATTGAACCTCTAATACTTTTATCATCATATAGTCTCTACCACCCTGTGCCAAATCTTCAAAGTATGGATTTATAGGGTACCTATAAATTTTCTTATCCTTTGCACCCTTTTTGGATGCAGACACTTTTGATTCGGCAGCAGAAGAAGACCCCGAAGATGAGGTACTTTGAGAAGTTTGTTGACTAGATACTAAAGACTCAGTTTTTGCATGAAGGTCCGAATGTGACATTATAGGTTTTTTAATTATTTAGTTTGAAATTTGCAAAAGGTATCTGTTGCAAGTCTTTTACCTCAGAAGAAGTCACTTCATACATATTTCCAGAGACTTCTTGCCATGTATATTGTCTTGTTTCCCCCCAGTGAAAGTTTAATCCACGAAATCCCCATGCAAAAACATCAGTGACTGCTACAAATGGATTTTGATCATATTGAATGTTAGGTGTTTTGGGATTGTACATAAAAACGTATACTTTACCTGGTTCTGGTACTGGAGTATAGGTATCTTTGATTGCCTCCAGTATTGCTAGCATAAAATCATCTGGATTCTTTAACCCAACCATATCATCACTGATTTCACGAATCCTATTACGATTACTATCTGTATCTGTAGGTTTTTTTCTTTGTTTTAGTGTTTTTCTTGGCATTACCTAATACCGAGTTCTTTTTCTGTTAGAACTTTAAACTCCCACATACGATCTTTACAAAACTCTCTTGCTGCTTCCCATTTTGCCTGATTTTTGGCATATTCATATGCTTCGTACAGATAACCTTTTGTCTGCCTCTTTGGTTTTATTGGAGGAGTGGTCTGCTTTAATGGTTTGACTTCTATAAGAGACTTTACTATCTTACCTGTTTTATTTTGATATTTTATATAAAAGTCTGGAAAATATCTGTGAATTCTATTGTCGATTGGTGAGCGATATGGTAAAGCAATTTCTTCGCTACCCCACTCCAGAATGTTCTCATTCAAATCACAATATACCATAAACTTACGTTCCCAGAGAGAACGATATATTATATTTCTAACATCGCCTTTGTATTTTTTTGGATATGAAGGTTGAAATTTTCCTCTATATGCCATCTAAATAATTCCACAGAGTATCATAATAGGTATTTAGAGTGCCAGCACCTAGACCAAGAAAAATATCAGAATTCAAACCAACATTAACAAAGTTAGCACAAACATCTCATTATGAGGTTATAATTTCTGGTCTTAAGACAGGTTTGCAGAATTATCTTTCTTCAAGGGGAGTATTTAGTAGAAGCCTGAGCGATATTGGATTACTGTGCCATTCTGCTACGTTGCCAGGTAGTTCCTTTGCTACTGCAGATGTTTATGGCGACTACATGGGTGTGACTGAATCTTTACCACATACAAGGACTTTTATTCCATTAGATTTATCTTTCTATGTGGATAGGGAGTATAAAACTATGAAATTATTTGAGCACTGGATGGAATATATGCACGATGCATCTGATGCTAGTAGACTTTCCCCTAAACCACACTTTAGGATGAAATATCCAGAAGAATATAAAGTTGATACGGTAAAAATTGTAAAATTTGAAAGAGACTACAATCGTTATATTGAATATAATTTTTATGGATTATATCCAAAAACTATGAATGCAACTGCAATTTCATATGATAAATCCGAACTCTTAAAGATTGGGGTTACTTTAAATTATGACTATTATGTTTCTGGAAAAGTTGATAGTAAATCAAGAACAAGTGGAGATGCAAATAATATTGCACCATTCGATAATCTGAGTACTTTCATGAGCAGTAATCCATATAGTTTCTCGAAAACAGGAACAGATCCAAGTTCAATAACTGCAGCATATACTGCAACAGGACAACTAGATTTCTTAAATTCTGATGCATATAAGCAAGCCAGCAATTTTAAAATTAATGATAGCTCATTCTCTTCGTCTTTGACGCAAGGATCTACGGGATTTTCTCTTGGTAAGAGAATACTATAATTAATCCCTAATAAATATTTTTACTGATTTGTAAGGATTATTATGCCTTTACCAAAGATTTCTGCACCAACTTATGAGTTGGAACTTCCTTCTACAGGAAAAAAGATTAGATATAGACCATTCCTTGTGAAAGAGGAAAAGGTTTTGATTATTGCAATGGAAAGTGAAGATAATAAGCAAATAACAACTGCAATTAAGGATGTTTTAACATCCTGTATTCTAACACGTGGCGTTAAAGTTGATGAATTGTCCACATTTGATATTGAATATTTGTTTTTAAATATCAGGGGAAAATCTGTTGGTGAAGAGGTTGAAGTTTTAATTACTTGTCCAGATGATGGTATTACACAGGTACCAATTTCAATTCTTCTTGATGAGATAAAAGTAAACATTGACGAAGAGCACAATAGAGATATTAAATTAGATGATACTCATACATTGAGAATGAGATATCCATCTATGAGTGAGTTTATTAAAAATAATTTTAGTATGGAAGAAAATATTACTGTATCTCAAACTTTTGAACTGATTGCATCATGTATCGAACAAATTTATAGTGATGATGAATCTTGGTCAGCAAAAGATTGTACAAAAAAAGAACTGAATGAGTTTGTAGAATCTTTGAATTCTAAGCAGTTTAAAGAAATTGAAAAGTTTTTTGAAACTATGCCCAAATTGTCACACACTATCAAAGTTAAAAATCCAGTTACTGATGTTGAAAGTGATGTAGTATTGGAGGGTCTAGCAACTTTTTTCGCGTAAGTATGGCTCATACTGATCTTGAGTCATACTTTAGAATCAATTTTGCGCTGATGCAGCATCATAAATATAGCTTGACAGAACTAGAAAATATGATACCTTGGGAGAAAGAAATTTATCTTGCTTTCCTACAACAGTATATTGAAGAAGAAAACCTAAAACAACAATTTAATGGCTGAGATACCATCACCAATATCTGGGGGACTTAAGATAGCAAGAAGAAGGATGTCTTCTGCTGTCTTTACAGGAAAGTTTGTCCCACAGAAAGCAGAACAACCTCAGTCCGACCCTATAGCAAATGGATTAATAAGAGCAAATACTACACAGGTACAAAGACTCTCTGAGAGTGTGAATGGTATCAATGCACAGATGACCGCTGTTGATACTACATTGAGAGCTGTTCTTCAAAATTTAGAAGCAAATCAGGCATTAGAAAGACAAAGAGAATCTCAAGAACAAAACCAAAACAGGATATTAGCACAACAAAAATTATTAGAGGGCAAAGAGAATGCCATTGAGAAAAAAATACAAAGTGCGTTAGTTGCGCCAATTGCAAAAATTGCACCTAAAGTTCAATTTGGTCTTCAAAGTCTTATGGGATTTTTGACCACTGTCTTGGGTGGATGGTTAATTAAGCAGGGATTAGAAGCAATAAAAGCAGCTTCTGAAGGAAATCTGGAAAAATTAGAAGAAATTAAAAATACAGTATTAAAAAATCTTGCGATAGTTGGTGGAATATTTCTAGCGATTAATGGCGGACTTGCACTACTTGTCAATACTCTGACAAAACTTGGTTTGAAAATTTTAATGTGGACTGCCAAGGGTCTCTTTATAAATTTACCTCTTAGAATATTTGAGGCACTAAAAAGAGGTAATAAAGTTAAACCAGGAGGAGGATCAGTAGCACCGCAAGTGGATGCTGAAACAAAACCACCTAAACCAGATAAAGGCAAGGGAAAAGGATCACCACAAGTTGATGCCGATGGAAAACCAACAGCTGGTGGAGGAAAACCTAAACCCCCCAAAACACCCTGGTGGAAAAGTAGAACATTTGGTACTGGTATTTTTAATATCTTACTTGGCACTGGTAGTGAACTTCTTGGCGGCGAATCTCCAGATCGTGCCGTTGCTGGTGGTTTAGCTGGAGGAATATTCAGTACGGCAACAACTGGATTTCTATCTAAACTTCCCTTACCTGGATATATAAAAGCACCACTCCTGTTTGGTACAGGATTGGCAAGTTATTATTATGGTTCTGAGGCAGGAAAATCTGTCTATACTGATCAAATTAAAGAAAGAATGTCTGGTGAGGGCTCAGTTGAAGATGTAAAGAGTGTATCACCCACAAGTGCTGCAGACCAATCTAGTGGGTTAGGGGCACCGATTGAAAATAAACAAGAAGTCCAAAGTTTATCTGGTCTTGTTGACAAGGAAAAATTTAGTTTGAATAATAAGAATTTCTTTAGTGAGATGGATTTCAAAATGGAACCAACTTTTGGGAACGTCAATTTAGACACATCATCATCCGATTCTCCCAAGGAAGTATCAAAAGCGCAAATAACACCTCCACCACCCGATAAGAGGAACATGGTTGCACAAAATCTTTCATCATTGAAAGAACCAGCACCTACAATAATTCCCTTCCCATCAGTAAGTGATAAAAAAGAAAAGACGGTAGAAAGTACTGCTGGTGGAGGATCTAGCAATACTTTACCATCTATTCCTAGTTCTATTGCCAATATGTACACGGATACTACAAGATCAATTCTTGGAGTGATAGCATAATATGGACAAGACATCTCTAAGAAAATCATCTATAAGTCTTGGAAGAATTCAAAAAAGTTTTAATGCATTTTCAAAGAATTTAACAAAAACAAAAACAACCGCTATTAAACTTAATAGAACTATTCTTAAGAGCAATGTTTTTAGACAAAAAGCAATGCGTGAGCAGCAAAGACTTTTTAACTTGAGAAGAAACAATGTAAGAAGAAAGTTGAGAGAAGATGTTGTTGAGGCGGGAAGGGGACTCAAATCTGTAATTAAAAGGACTGGAAAGATCGTAAGTGAAAGTACTAAAGGATTCTTTGGTAGAATTTTAGATTACTTTGGTTTAATTCTTCTTGGATGGTTATTAAAAAATCTTCCACAAATTATGGAGATGACACAAAAATTGATAGAAAGAGTAAAAAAACTTTTTACTATTTTAAATGAATGGAAAAATGGTCTTTTAGAAAAACTCAATGGAATGAAAGAATTAGTTGGAGCAGTTATTAGTAATATTTCCAAATTTGATTTCACTGATCAGAGTGGGCAAATAAAACAGGCGATGGAAAAGATAAATCAAGGTAGTAAGAAGATGGAAACAAACTTTGATAAAATGGTCCAAATCTTCCAAAATCCACTAGGATTTTTATTTGGTGATGATCCAACAGAAGTGCCAAATGCTGGGCCAGATGATACATCTGGATATGGAAGTCCTGAGCAGCAAGCACTATTAAAGACAATTAGATTTGCTGAAGGAACTGCTGGTCCTACTGGATATAGTATGTTTTTTGGTGATAGATATGGAGAATCAAAATATGGAGACCTGACAAATCTTACTGTTGAGGAAGTTGAGAAATTAGTAACTAAGTTTTTGCAGGACCCACAGTCTAAATTTACATATAGGGACAAGAACGGCAATTTAGTCGAAGATAGATCTGCTGCGGTTGGTGCATATCAATTTATTAATATAACAGCTCTTGCTGAAAGTGTTAAGATGAGTACCAACAGAAAGTTTGATAAAGCATTCCAAGATGAACTTGCATTGAGATTGGCAGCAGCAAGAGGAGTAGATGTAGAAAAATTAAAAAAAGAAGGTCTCAGTGAGGATGTAATTAAAAGACTTTCTCCAACATGGGCATCATTCCCAGGAAATGATTATGGTCAACCAACTAAAGCTAAAGACAAACTTAAGGAAAGATACAAAGCAAGTCTCGAATCGGCAAGAAAAAATGCCACCATAACACAAAAGCGATCAATTACGATAGATGAAGCTAATGTTAAAATGGATAAGCATCCATCTGTTGGTTTTTCTGGCAAGGGTGGAGAGTTTGGAGCATCAAGAGAGGGTGGAAGACTACATCAGGGAATTGACATTGGAACTAGAGGAGAAAAGGGTTGGTATGTTGGTGCTAGAATAGATGGAACTGTCACGTTTACTGGAACATCTGGAGGATATGGGAAGTTAGTTATTATTAAGGATTCTGGTGGTACAGAATATTGGTTTGCTCACCTTGCAAATATAAGGGTTAGAAAAGGACAAACCTATAAATTTGGAACTACAATAGGTGAGATAGGAAATACTGGAACGTCTACCAATATTCACCTGCATTTTGAAGTTAGACCAGGTGGAACACCAGTCAATCCTCAACCGTATTTAAATCTTTTATCAATTGGTAGAGAATTGAAAGAGGTAGATGATAGTGGAAACGTTGTTTCAAAATCTGCAGATATATCAAGTATTCCTACAGAACAAAGAACAGATGTTGCCTCAAAAATAACTACAGAAAGAAAAGGTCCAGTAATCGCTATGCAGGTACCATCATCTGGTGAGAGTAGCAAAGAACCAATGGCATCTTCTGCAAGTTCTGGAGGTTCGGGGCAGACAATAAATAAAGAAAGAGATATATTAAAAGATCTTCTCTACATTAAGCTAGCGTAATTGCAATGGCAGCCATCGATGCATCACAATATTCGACTATAACGATAGAATCAACAGTTGATAGAGAAAAAACTGTTGATATAAGATTGGGTGTCGTTTCTATTAGATATTATGAGGATATTTTTTCTCCATGTATAAATGTGGAGATGGTTGTGATTAACACTGGAAATACTGTTAAAGGTGAAGATACTCAATTTCAGTCGTTGTATCATGGATTGCCACTTAGAGGTGGAGAAAGAGTTGTACTAAAAATAGATGGGAATAATGATAGCAATCCAGGAATAGATTTTTCTTTAGACCCAGACAAATATTTGTACGTCTCTAAGATTTCTAATATTATTAGTGAAGGTGAGAGGGAAATGTTCACTCTAAATTTATGTTCGAGAGAGGCAATCACCAATGAATTGACTAAGGTTGGAGAAAAATATCCATCATCATCACCAATTAGTTCCTCTGCAGAAAAAATTATAAAGGAAAAACTTCAAACAACAAGAGATTTAAAAGTGGATAAAACTCAAAACAAATATGGGTTTATTGGAAATTTGAGAAAACCTTTTTGGGTCTTGACCTGGTTGGCATCGAAAGCAGTTCCCGATATATCTGAGGGAGATGCAACTGCAGGTTTTGTTTTTTATCAAACAAAATCATCTTATTGTTTTAGATCAATAGATAAACTGATGAAAGAACCATCGGTGGCAACTTACACCTATCACACAGGATCCTCAAGCACGAGAGGAAGTGATGAAGACTTTAATATTCTTTCATATGTAACAGATAAGAATCAAAACTTACTTGAAAATTTGAGAATTGGTGCATATTCTAGTGAGAGATATTTTTTCAATCCTTTAACATTTACTACAAATGATCCTCAACAGGGCGTATTCAATAGCAATCAGTATTCTGGAAAAGTGGTTAACTTGGGAGCAGCAATAACAATTCCATCTTTAACAGAAAAGGATTCAAAATCCATAGCAGAATATCCTTCTAGAGTTATTACGGCAATGTTGGATGTTGGAACTTTAGAAACTGGCGTCGTAAGAGATGCTACAAACTCAGATCCAGCAAAGCATCAATCTCAAACTATTATGAGATATAATACGATGATGACACAGACTTTATCGATGACTATTCCATCAAATACTAATCTTGAAGCAGGAAATATTATAGAATGTAGATTTCCTACAACAACTACAGGTAAAAAAAGAGAAGAGGATGTCGCACAAAGTGGTCTATATATGATAAAAGAACTTTGTCATTATTTTAGTACTGAAAATTCATATACATCTATGAAACTCGTTAGAGATACTTTTGGTCAATCAACCACCGTATAAAAATGTTCGAAGAATCACTCATAAAAAGTAATTTTATAGGTAAGGACGGATACCGTTGGTGGATAGGGCAAATACCTAGAGACGAAGTAAATCAAGATGGTAATGGATGGGGAAATCGTTCAAAGGTAAGAATATATGGATACCATCCTTTTGATGAGACATTGAAGGATGAAGATTTGCCTTGGGCAATAGTCAAACTTCCAACAACTGCTGGATCTGGTGCAAGAGGAAGAGCAGAAAACATAAAACTAGCTCAAGGCGATATTGTACTTGGATTTTTTGCTGATGGTGATAATGGACAAATTCCAATTATAGATGGAGTTTTAGGTAGAACTGAATTCGTCTCTACAGACGAGTTTAAAGCACCTTTTGTGCCGTTTACTGGATACACCGATAAAATAGAAGCAAAAGATGCATATATTCCAACAAATGAATCTAATG
>Ga0209536_100012758_pt1 | contig 12187 bp, 12 predicted proteins | sample DeeMarSeWOR28_12_FD_187461 | JGI IMG/M metagenome (GOLD analysis project Ga0209536, IMG submission 187461) | Marine sediment microbial communities from White Oak River estuary, North Carolina - WOR-2-8_12 (SPAdes) (version 2) | ecosystem: Environmental > Aquatic > Marine > Intertidal zone >...
TGTAGGGTCTCCCCACCTTCCCCATCGCTACCTGGGTCGGATAGTAGTTGATCCCAAAGAGGACCGGAACGATGGACCAGGAAGATACATTCCCGTATTCCACGTTCGACTGCGCCGCGAGAATGCCACCCGAAAACCCCAACTGCCACTCTTCCTCAAACCAGTACCCGTATCCCAGAGACCCCACGAACCCGCTCTCCAGATTCACCTTTCCCGGGGTCACTGTCGCGGCTATCTTCGTGTTGGTCTTCATGCCAATGGTGAGCCTGATCGTGTGCCTCCCCGCCAGCAAGGGTCGCTCCTGAGGCGCGGCGGTCTGCGAGGTGGCCGGCCGTGCGAGGATCATCATGACGCCGACGAGAAGCTGCAGTCGGAAGATCACGGAGTGTCTCATCTGTCTCACCTCCGGCTATCCAGTTGGGGCAATGGAGCGAGTTACGATACGGTATACGGCCTGCCGGCCGGTAAGTTGCCCGCGCGTCCGGAGGAGAAAGGACTTCAGTAGATATAGGGAATGAACATCTTCGTCCTTCTCCGGTAGTTCTGGTAGCTCTCCCCGAAACGTGCCAGATTCTCCCGTTCCTCCACCCTGGCCGTTATGTATATTAAGAGGCTCGTGGCACCCGCAACGGCACCGGTCAGCCAGCTGACCTCCTTCAGCAAGGCACCCCATGTGCCGTAGAAGAGTGAGGCGTAGAGTGGATGCCGAATGTACCGGTAGACGCCGGATGTGACAAGCTCCGATGTCCGCTCGAATCTGTACTCCGGGCCTCTGGAGCTCCCCGTGCGGGGTCCTCCTGCCACACGCAGCTGACGAAAGCCGAGTACCGGGAGAAGTGCCGACACGAGAAGCAGGCCCCAGGAGACCAGCTGAGGCGGCGAGAGGGGATCCCTGAACCAGGCGTGCGCGTTGAGGAGAACCAGGATCAGAATACCCTCGAACGCAAAGAAGCGGTAGAACCCGTGCGAGCGCTGATGTCCAAGCGATCGCCATGAGACGGCAACGAGCAGTGCTGTCGCCAGCATGAAGAGGGCTACTTCCACCGAACGGGTTCCTCCAGCTCAACGGCGAGCACTGTCACAGTCTCATCCAGCAGACGTTCCGGGACCGCCATGTAGACGATGCCCGGTATGTCGTTCCAGGGCATGCTGTCACGAACGAACCAGTTGAGCGATTCCTCCTTCCCCACCACCCGGATTCTCTTGACCGGCGTCCTGAGGCCCTTGAGCGCCACGAACTCCCTCGGGATGTCAAAGAGGTAGAGATACACCGTCAGGCTGTCGTCCGCCACCGCGCTGGGGCCATAGAAGTACCCGGCAGGCAATCCGGCAACGGTGGAGTAGACAGCTTCCTCATGCTTCCGGATCCATCGGCCCAGGTCCTCCAAACGATCGACCTGCTCCTCGGGGATCGTCCCGTCCGGCTTCGGGCCCACGTTCAAGAGGAGGTTCCCACCGCCGCCCAGACACTCCACAAAGATCCGAACAATCTCCCTCGACGACTTGTAGCTGGTGTCGCTCGGCCGGTAGGCCCAGGTGTCATTCATGGTCATGCAGAGCTCCCAGGGTGGCTCGGGAGGGGAGAGCGGAGGATCCTGTTCGGGAGTCCTGTAATCGCCGTATCCTCGCAGACGCGAGTTGATTAGCACTCCCGGGTTCCAGCTCCTGAGTGAATCACGCAGGTCTGCCGCCTTCCACTCCTCGGCCGAGTGTTCCCAGTCGCCGTCCAGCCACCAGAGATCAGGCCTGTAGAGCTCGTGCAACTCCCGCATCTGCGCCCTGCAGTACGATAGGAACCGCTCCCAGGAGGGGAGCTCCTCCTCTTCTTTCTGAGGGTAGTCCTCCGTCACGTACTCACCCGAAGGGGAGTTCGCCCGGCTGAAGGGAACCTCGTAGTCCGGGTGCGACCAGTCGCAGAGCGAGAAGTAGAGTCCTACCTTCAGCCCTGCATCTCTCATCGCGCTGCAGTACGGGCCAACGAGGTCACGCGCAGCCGGCGTCTTCTCCACGACATTGAGCCTGCTCTGCTTCGTCTCCCACATCGCCACGCCGTCATGGTGCTTGGACGTCAGGACCGCATACCGCGCGCCCGTCTCCTTGAAGAGCCGTGCCCAGGCCGCAGGGTCATACCGCGCCGCGGTGAAGCCCTCAGCCTGTGCGAGGTAATCGGCGTGAGACGTCTGACCGTGCCAGAGCGGCCAGGAGATTTCGGTGCCGTTGACGGCAGAGTATCCCCAGTGAATGAATATCCCCAGCTTGGCATCCCGAAACCACTCCATGGCAGCCCGATCACGGCCGGAGTCTCCCGGATCCTGCCCGACCGCCGGGCCGCTCAGGAGGAGACAGAGTATGAGCTTCTTCAAGGATACACCCTACTATTTCTTGGCCTCCACAAGGACGGCTGTCCCGTAGCAGAGCACCTCGGTGACGCCGGACATGACCTCGTTGGCGTCGTAGCGGATGCCCACAACGGCGTTTGCGCCGATCTCCTCGGCGTGTTCGAGCATCATGTCAAATGCCTCTCCCCGGGTCTTTTCGCACAGCTCGGTGAAGAGGGTGATGTTGCCTCCGATGATCGTCTGGAGCGAAGCGCCCAGCGTGCCGAAGATGGAGCGGGAGCGGACGGTAATCCCGCGCACGACGCCGAGCGATTCTTTGATTCTGTACCCGTCTATCGTAAAGGCGGTCGTGGAAAGCCGGTATATCCCCTTTGGCATCAGCGCCGCCTTCTGCTCGTCGGGACCCAGCTTGTCGAAGCATTCCCGGCAGATCGCCTTCGTCTTGAAGTAGTAGCGGGAAGGGTACTCCCTGCCGCACCTGTCGCATCTCATTGGCACACCCCGATGGTAGTGGAGAAAAGACATCACCCCGGCAGGAGCCGGGGTGATGCGGGACAGCATCTGAGAGAGAAGCTGAAACCTCTACCGCTTCTTGGGGCCAAACAAGCCCCCGGCCAAACGACCCAGGTCGTCGAGTATGCTGCCATCCTTGTCTGAATCCAGGAACGTGCTCAGCAGGCCTCCCAAATCACCCAGTGAAGACTGCTGGCCCCCGAGGAAGCCGGCCAGCCCCGACTGGTCCATCTGCTGGCTTCTCTGCTGCCGGCCCAGCGCTCCCAGCACCATCGGAGCGAGCATCTCCAGTATCCCGCCAATCGCCTGTGTGTCTATCCCTGTCGTCTTTGAGAGTCCCTGCTCGACGTTCTGCCTCTTCCCGCCCAGCAGATGCTTGAGGATGCCGGCCCCGTTGCCGGACTGGGGATCAGCAAAGAGATCTCCGATATTGTCCAGAATCGAACCGTCATGGTCCTTTTCGAGTGCCTTGTGCAGAGCTTGAGCTCCGTTCGCACTCTGAGCGTTTCGTGCCAGGGCGGAGACCAGCAGAGGCAAGGCCGCTTCGACGCCGCTGGAGGCGGTCTTCTCGTCTACGCCCAGCGATTTGCTCATCTGCTTGATGCCATCTCCCTGAAGGGACTGCGTGATGGTTGAAAGCAGGTCAGGCATGGTATGGTTCCTTTCGTGATGTGTGAAAAGCCGTGGGGGTGAGTCTCTTCTTTGGCAGCGGTTGTTCCACTAGCGAAGCGCGACCGGGTTAGGTGCTGAGGCTGGCGTTGCTCTGCAATATACACAGATCCCGGCTTGACAATCAACCAGACCCTCTTCCTCGGCAACACCCACAGCGCCGAACTTGCATTTGTCCTAAAATTTCTGCTAACTGTCGTCCCGCGGTTTGATCGCACCTGAACACTTGAGACCCGCCGGACACATCACACTCGAAAGGAGATCTGCCATGCTCAAAGAGAAATATGCCGATCTGATGAACCTCGCCTCCCAGCTCAAAATACAGGGGCTGCAGGCGACCGAAGAAGGCGGCAAGCTGAAGATCAAGGGGACCGCCACCTACCAGCTGGACAAGGACCTTCTCTGGGATAAGGTCAAGACCTACTCGAACTGGGAGAAGGAAGTCGGCGCGGACATTCGCGTTGAGCGGAGCGACATCTACGGCATCTACACGGTCCAGCCCGGTGACACGCTCTCCAAGCTCGCCAAGGGGCATCTCGGTGACCCGATGAAGTATATGGAGATCTTCAACCTGAACAAAGACATCCTGACCAACCCCGATCTCATCAAAGTGGGTCAAGTCCTCAAGCTCCCCAACAAGTAGTCACCGGCTCGCGAGAGATCGAACAAAAAGAGAGCCCCGGCTGAGGAAGCCGGGGCTCTCTTGCGTTTTCCACCATCGGTCTATTCAGGTCTTGAGGACAAAGGTGACCTTCATGTTCACCCTGTACTCGACGATCTTCCCGTCTTTGACCACGACCTTCTGATCCTGAATCCACGCCCCCCTCACCTGCTCCAGAGTCTTGTTGGCCCGCTCGATACCCAGCTTCACGGCATCTTCAAAACTCTTCGGAGAAGAAGCGTAGATCTCCGTTACGCGTGCTACAGACATACGCCTGTCCTTTCAGTATGGATGAGGTGAGCTAGCTCTTGGCAATGCCGGCGAGCGCCTTCAGCGCGACAACGATCGCCGCCGGGGAGACAAACGACAGCAGCGCCCCGTACATCCGCCCGATGGTCTCCCCCACCTCGGGCAGGTCCATGAGCTGGTCTGAGCCGAAGGCTGCTACGATGACGAGGCTTACGGCAGCCAGGAGGAACGATTGGACCTCCTTTGCCCCCACGTTCAAAAGACCCACGATCAGACCCAGGAGTGTGAGAGCCGGGAAGATCCAGTTCCCGCTGATGAACCCGGCAAGAATGCTGACGACAACCCCCCCGATGAATGCGAATCGTCCCACTCTGTCCATCATGAGATTCTCCTTTCATCTGGTTGTTGTGTTGGATACGGCTGCGTGTGAAGGCCGCAGCAGCCCTCAAAGGTTCACTTCCCGCCGAAGATCGTGCCGAGGATACCCCGGCCGATCTTCCGTCCGAGCTGATTGCCAATGGACCGGAGAAGGCTCTTGGTCAACGCCTCAACCGGCGTGTCCGATGTCCGGCCTCGGGTGCGGGTCTTCACCGGCCGCCGCGAGGCGGTCTCCTCCTTCGGCACGACCTTCTCTGCCCGGCTCTTGAGTATCTCATAGGCCGAATAACGGTCCACACTCTTTTCATAATGCCCGTAGAGGAGCGAACCCCGGATGATGACGCCACGCTGCTCTCCGGTGATGGACCCGATCTGACTGTGTGGCGGCCGGATCAACGTCCGCTCCACAACCGCGGGGACCCCTTTTCGGTCCAGACAGGAGACCAGCGCCTCCCCCACACCCAGCTGGGTGATCACCAGCTCGGTATCCAGATCAGGGTTCTGGCGGAACGTCTGCGCGGCGGAGCGAACCGCCTTCTGATCCCGGGGCGTGTATGCACGGAGCGCGTGCTGGACCCGGTTCCCGAGCTGCCCCAGTATCTCATCGGGAATGTCCAGCGGGTTCTGCGTCACAAAGAAGACCCCTACCCCCTTTGAGCGGATAATGCGGACCACCTGCTCGATCCTCTCCAGCAGCGGCTTCGGCGCGTCGTCAAAGAGGAGGTGGGCTTCGTCAAAGAAGAAGACCAGCCGAGGCTTCTCTCTGTCCCCCACTTCGGGGAGCGCCTCGAACAACTCCGAGAGTATCCAGAGGAGAATCGTCGAGTAGATCCTGGGTGAGTGGAAGAGCTTGTCCGCCGCGAGAATACTGACGATTCCCCTTCCCTCTGCATTCGTCTGCAGGAGATCGTCCAGGTTGAGGGCGGGCTCACTGAAGAACCTATCGCCGCCCTGCTCCTCGAGCGTGATGAGACCCCGCTGTATTGCGCCGACGCTTGCCGCCGAGATGTTCCCGTAGTTCGACCGAAACTCCGAGGCGTTCTCCCCCACGTAGTTCAGCATCGCGCGGAGGTCTTTCATGTCCAGCAGGAGCATACCGCTGTCATCGGCGATCTTGAAGACCAGCGTCAGCACGCCGGCCTGGGTCTCGTTCAGGTTGAGCAGGCGACCCAGCAGGAGCGGACCCATCTCCGAGACCGTCGAGCGGACCGGATGCCCCTGCTCTCCAAAAACATCCCAGAACATGGTGGGGTATCCGTGGAGCGGAAAATCCTCCAGCCCGATCCTCTGGAGGCGCTCGGTGATCTTGGGGTGTGTTTTCCCCGGCTGGCTCAATCCGGCAAGATCCCCCTTGACATCCGCCATGAACACAGGCACCCCGATCTCGCTCAATCCCTCCGCAATCACCTGCAGCGTCACCGTTTTGCCCGTCCCTGTTGCGCCCGTGATGAGGCCGTGGCGGTTTGTCATCGAGGGGAGAAGTCCGACCCGCTCTGTTCCCTTGCCGATCAAGAGGCCCTGGCTGTCGTCCTGCATTGTTCCGTTTCCCTGAACGTTATCGTCTTGCCCGCGCCGGCGTCAACGGTCTTCCCATGGCAAAGATCTTGACGAGAACCACTCCGGCCACAAAGCCGCCTATGTGTGCGCCGTAGGCCACACCTCCGCTCTCCCCTCCGAGCATCCCCAGACCGCTCACCAGCTGGAACAGAAACCACATCCCGATAGCGACATAGGCCGGGACCTCCTGAATGACCCTGATAATGAGCACCCTCACCCTCCGCCGGGGAAAGAGGACCACGTAGCCCCCCAGGACGCCGGAGATGGCGCCCGAAGCTCCAAGGCTGGGGATGCGGGGATCCCCGCCGAAGAGAACGGTCGCCAGTATGTGGGCAAACGATGCGAGAATGCCGGTCAGGAGATAGAAGAGGATGTACCGCCTGCGACCGAGTGCATCTTCAACGTTGTCCCCGAAGATCCAGAGAAAGAGCATGTTCCCGAAGAGGTGCGCGAATCCGCCGTGCATGAACATCGAGGTCAGGAGCGTGAGGTAGACCGAGACGGGAGTCGGCTGGAGTCCCGGAACCTGAAACCGCTGGCCAGTCCTCTGGTCTACGTAGACCTGGGCCTCACTCACGAGATCACGCCCCGTGATGATCTCCTCGGGGACAGTGGAGAAGGCGTAGGTGAAGCCCACGTTCGATCCACACCCCTGGAAGACGACAAAGACCAGAACGTTCAGGACTATCAGAAGGTAGGTCAGAAACGGCGTGATCGTCCGGTCGCGATTGTCGTCACCTATCGGAAACATTACCGCGGCTCCTTACCTGAGGCGCTTCCGGTACTTCTTCCAATGCTCCTGCCTTGCCCGCGTCACCCAGCGGTCCCGGCGTATCCTCCCGTGGAATTGCAGTTTCTCGTCAAACTTCCGTATATCACGATCGTTCCACGCGGCAATCTGCTTGTACGTTCGGATACCGCTTCGGTTCAACATCCGCTCCAGGACAGGCCCGATGCCCACAATGCTCTTCAGGTCGTCCTTCGCCGCGACCCGCCTGCGCGGCTTCCGGGCCGGTCTGCGAGGCTTTCCCTTCTTCACCGCGCGAGAAGGACGCCCCCTCCTTTTGATCTCCGATCGAAGCTGCTGCAGATCCTGCTCCTGTTCGGCACTTCGTTCGCGAAGCCGGATAAGCTCGGCCGTGTCCGCCGCCTCTTCGGGCGTCGGTGTGACCTCCAGCTCTCTGGCCCTGAGCGACGCTTCGAGTTGCCGGACCTGAGCGGACCAGTGGATGTTTCGCAGAAGCCAGGCTATGACAAAACCCAGCGCAAAGGCTACAATGAGACAGAGGACGATCGCTGCAACTACGGTTCCAAGCATGGTTCACTCACCTTTCCGAACGTGAAACTCGATGCGCCTGTTCATCCGCCTCCCTTCCCGCGTGGCGTTGTCGGCCTGCGGCATGGAAGACCCGAACCCAACCGAGGTAATCTGCTCCGCCGAAACTCCTCTGCCGATGAGATACTCACGAACGGCATCGGCCCGCCTCTGGGCCAGAGAGAGGTTGTAGGCCTCCTCCCCCAGCGCATCGGTGTGCCCCTGGACCTGAACGTGGAGGTCGGGGTGCGTCGTGAGGATCTCTCCGATACGATCCAGCAACGCCGCGCCCCTCCCGCTGATGACCCAGCTGTCCAGGGTAAACTCGACGGTCTTCCCCTCCACCTCCGCGTCTATCAGCCGCTGGACGGAATCCACTCTGGGCGATGGCACCGCTTCTGCCATCCCGATCGTCACAGAGTGAGAGACCGCCGGTGAGCCTGCTGCCGGGGCTTCCACCTGCAGGCTCTCCCCCGGTCCGCGTCGCAGTCTCTCAGCGATAGGACCGGCATGGATGAGACAGCAGAGGAGACAAAGAAGCAGGAACGCCAGAATCCCCCAAAAGATGACGGTTCTTCCGGTCATGCGTGTTCTCTCTGTAAGGTTGTACCGACGAGCTGCCCGTGAGAGCCGTGGGCTAGCGTGCAATGCGCTCGAGGCCGTGTGTGTGGGCCGTTGATAGGTAGAAGAGTATAGGAGAAAAGAGTGGGAAAATCCAGAACCGCCCGGGCGTAGCGGAGTCGCGTTGGCCGGGGCGGCTTGACTCTCTCCGCTGATCTGGTATATTTGGCGTTTTTCAGCCGTTCCGGGGCGTCGGCGTGGCCAGAGCGATCCTCAAGAACACGCCCCGCATTCGCAAGGGCAACAACAGAACATCGATGAGACAGCTCCTCCTGTGCAGCTTCTCCCTCGTGCTCCTCGGATGCGCGGGCCAGAACGACCTCCACCTTTCCCGACGCCTCCACACGCTGATGGAGAAGTATGTCGAGGCGTACTACCGGCTCAACCCGTTGACCGCAACCTACCTGGGCGACAGCCGTTTCAACGACAGACTGAGCATCGATCTCAGCGAGTCACATCGCCAGGAAGCACGGGATCTCTACTCCGGGTACCTGGAAGAGCTCCGGGAGATCGACCGGGATCGTCTGGACGAGCCTGATCAGCTCAACTACGAGGTCTTTCATGAAATCCTCCAGGCGGGTCTCAACGATCTTCGATTCAATGACCACCTCCTCCCGGTGAACCAGATCTTCTGTCTCCCTCTCCTCATGCCCATGCTGGGCTCGGGCAGATCGGTTCAGCCTTTTCAGACCGCTGATGACTACCGCGACTTTCTCTCCCGTATGCAGGACTTCACCGTCTGGATCGATACCGCCATTGCGAAGATGAAGTACGGGGCGGAGATCGGCCTCGTGCACCCGAGATTCATCATGGAAGAGTCCCTCTCCCCCCTACAGGCTCAGATTGTCGATGACCTCTGGAGCAGTCAGTTCTCCCTCCCCCTGCAGCACATGCCGGACGGGTTCAGCGAGTCGGAACGCCAGGAGCTGACCGACGCGTATGAGACGATGATCAGAGAACGGATCATCCCCTCGTACAGAAAGCTGTACGAGTTCATCCGTGACGAGTATATACCCGCCTGCAGGTCTACGGTAGGGCTCTCCGATCTCCCCAACGGGGGGGCCTGGTACCGCCATCTGGCGCGTCACTACACGACCACCGACATGCCGCCCGAGGCGATGTTCGAACTGGGAAGAACCGAGGTGGAGCGGATACGGGGCGAGATGGAGAAGGTGCAGGAAGAGGTCGGGTTCGATGGCTCGCTGAACGACTTCTTCGAGTACGTAAGGACCGACAAGCAGTTCTACTATGCTGATCCCGATAGCCTGCTCAATGGGTACCGCGCGCTGCGGGGTCATATCGAACAGCATCTCCCCAGTCTCTTCGGCACTCTCCCCAAGGCGGACTTCACCATCCAGGCGATTGAGCCGTACCGGGCCAAGAACTCACCTCCCGCCCATCTCATTCCGGCCACACCCGACGGCTCCCGGGAGGCGGTCTTCTACGTCAACACATCGAGTATCGAGCAGAGGCCCAAGTATCTGATGGAGGCGCTCTTCATACACGAGGCTGTGCCGGGACATCACTTCCAGATCGCCATCCAGATGGAGGCGGCCGGTCTTCCGAAGCTCCGGCGCATCCCGGATTTCACCGCCTATGTGGAGGGATGGGCCCTCTATGCCGAGGATCTTGGCAAAGACCTGGGAGTCTATCAGGATCCCTACTCCACCTTCGGCAAGCTCTCCGGCGAGATCTGGCGGGCAATCAGGCTGGTGGTGGATACGGGCTTGCACACCAGGGGGTGGACGCGTGAGGAAGCCGTCGCCTACATGCTCGACAACAGTGCCACCTCGGTGGTGACGGTCAACGCCGAAGTGGACAGGTACATCGTCATGCCGGGGCAGGCGCTTTCCTACAAGGTGGGACAGCTGAAGATCCGCGAGCTGAGGTCAAAGGCTGAGGAACAGCTCGGGGACCGGTTCGACATCAGATCGTTCCACGACGAGCTTCTGAGAGACGGTGCGCTCCCCCTCGGGGTCCTGGAAGCCAAGATGAACCGCTGGCTCGACAACCGTCAGTCACCATAGCCGCCCCAGAGAGGTCTGCCGCGGCCGCTACTCTGCTCCCAGCGGCTTGGACGCTCCACCCGAGGGCTCTACCCCCATCTCCTCGAGTATGTGGACGGCCCCTGCGAACTTCTCCGTTACAAACATGACGTAGCGGATATCAACAGAAATGCTCCGTTGTATCGTGGGATCATACTGCCAGTCGCCGGTCATCGCTTCATAGTTCCCGTCAAATGCCAGCCCGATGAGCTCACCCCTCCCGTTCATGACCGCGCTTCCGCTGTTCCCGCCCGTGATGTCACACATGTGCGTGAACGCCACGGGGACGTCGTCGAGATCAGGATCGGCCCACTGTCCGAAATCCCGGAGGGCATGTAGCGTGCCCAGTTTGGCCGGCATGTCGAACGGTTCGATGCCGGTGTTCTTCTTGATCACTCCCCCCAGCGTGGTGAACGCTCTGTAGGAGACCGCATCGGCAGGATCGTAGCCGCGAACAGGACCATAGGTGAATCGAATGGTCCCGTTGGCGTCAGGGTAGAGGCCCAGACCCTTCCAGTCGTAGAGGGCACTCAGATAGCGCCTTCGTATCTCCTCCGTTTTTGCATAGAACTCCCTGTGTCGATCCGAGCGCTCCTCCAGATCCTCGACTATCCCGGCCACCATGTCGATGAACGGATCGCCCAGTGCCTCCAGCTCGGCAACCGATTTGCCGAAGAGTGACTTTGCGTATTCCGGATCGGCGAGCCTGGGATCCTCATATGCGCTCCTGATAAACGCTTCGGGATTTTTCAGGATCTCCTCCATCCCCTTGATATGCGACCCGTCGGGAAGGGCCGCCATGACCCTGAGCGTGCGCAGAAAGAGGGCCTCGTCCAGGGGATTGTGGTAGCTGAGATAGCGGTACTTCAGGCGCTCGACTGTCCGCTTCACCTCTCTCTCGGAGAACCCGGGATCACGCTCGGAGGCCGGTTTCTCTCGATCGCGAGCGACGTCGTACGCCTCAACGGCGATCTGGGGCAGCGTTCCGCTCAGCCGGAAGAGCAGACTCAGGGCATCGTCATGCTCCTTGTAATGAGTGAGCATGGCATACTGCTCTTCGGCCTCCTTCAAGAAATCACCATACTCCTTCTTCAGCTCAGGCCTGCCCGAGACAAACTCCATCAACCCTTTCTCCAGATTTCTCTTCTCCTCAACCAGATTTTTTCGGATCATCCCTTCCACCTGCCCCTGTGCGTTCTTCATCGAGTTGGCCAGGGAAGCCTTGAGACTGGCAGCCCGTATCGTCCCCTCCGGATCACCCTTCGTCACCTTCTCGATCAACTCCAGGATCTCGCCGTACCGCTTCACCCTGTCGGGGTATCCATGCTTCAGATTCCAGTCGGCCGAGGCAGAGGTGCGCCACCGGACCGTCCCGCCCGGGAATCCGATGATGTAGGTGAAATCACCCTCACGCAACGGGCTGCTGGCGATCCGGAGGTAGTTGTTGGGTTTCACAGGGACGTTCTCGGGACTGTAGGCCGCCCCGGAACCATCCGGTGCAGAGTAGACACGCATGAATGTAAAATCGCCGGTATGGCGCGGCCACATCCAGTTGTCGATGTCCCCTCCGTACTTGCCTATCGCCTCGGGCGGGGCATAGACGATGCGAACATCGTCATACCTCGTGAAGACAAACTGCATGTACATCCGCCCCTTGTAGAAGGCTGCTATCTTCACCGTGACATCATCCCGGTCCCCCTCCAGCTCCTGCGTCAGTGAGGCGATCTTCTCCTTGATCTTTCTGTCCCGTTTCACCGGATCATCCACGCCTTCCCCAGCGGGGAGAACCAGGTCGCTGACGTCGGTCATGCTGGAGAGAACATAGGCCGTCACGGCGGGA
>Ga0209536_100012760_pt1 | contig 12186 bp, 11 predicted proteins | sample DeeMarSeWOR28_12_FD_187461 | JGI IMG/M metagenome (GOLD analysis project Ga0209536, IMG submission 187461) | Marine sediment microbial communities from White Oak River estuary, North Carolina - WOR-2-8_12 (SPAdes) (version 2) | ecosystem: Environmental > Aquatic > Marine > Intertidal zone >...
TATGATGTTTCTGCTGAAATGGTCATATTGAAGAAGATAGAGTCACAGACAGATCCTGAAAAAGAGAAGGTGATCATAGATGGAATGGCCTTGAAATTTGAGTATTTTTACAACGAATTTAGGATAATCGATGGCTATCAGGTCGCGGCCGTTCATTTCTCTGATAAAGAAGACGATTACGTCTTTGATTATTATGTTGCTGGGGATGAAGTTGCAAAAATTGTGCTCTATTTAAAGAATGAAGAGGTGATAAATAAGCAGGTATATCCTGAGAAAAAGGATTCGAGCTCTGATAAATAGGCTGAGTCTTTGTCCCTTTTCCAATTTCTGTTCAGATCATGGAGACTATAGCAACTAATGGAGCCGTCGACTAAGATGGAAGACGTCAAAGCCAGCGATCACATGCACTATGAAGGCAACTGCATCCGTCCCCCACCGGAGGCCGACAGCATCCTGCTTCAAGTGACTCTGGGCTGCTCACACAACCAATGCACGTTTTGCGGGACATATAAAGATAAGCGCTTTGCCATAAAGGACGAGCGGATCATCCTGGGGGATATCCTCTATGCGGCTCAACACATGCCGTATCGCGACAGGGTATTTCTGATGGACGGTGACGCGCTGATCATCCCCCAGAACAAGCTCCTGTGGATTCTGAAGAATATCGGCAAGCACCTGCCTCAAGTCAACGGAGTGGGCACATACGCCAATACGAAATCCATCGACTCGAAATCCGAAAAGCAGCTGATTCAGCTTCGCGAAAGCGGTTTGGACACGCTCTACCTCGGTGTTGAAAGTGGAGATGACCAGGTACGACAGGCCGTCCGTAAGGGATCCAGGGCCCAACACTGTCTTGAAATGGGGCAAAGAGCCAAGGTGGCCGGCATGCGGCTGGTCGTTTTGGTGCTGCTAGGCATCTCAGGAGAGCGTTGGCGTCAGAACGCCCGAGCCACCGGTGAACTACTCACGGCTATGGCGCCCGATCATGTTTCAGCGTTGACTGTGATCCCCATTGCCGGAACAACCTTTGACGACCAGCTTCAACGGGGAGAGATCAGATTGCCCGACGAGCGTGGTTTTCTATCGGAACTGCGGGAGATGCTGGTCCACACCGAGCTGAGGGGCGGCGTATTCGCGTCCACCCATGCCTCCAATTACCTCTCCTTCAGTGCTCGCCTACCCGAGGAGAAGCAGTCGGTCCTCGACAAGATCGACGCGGCCTTGCGCGGCGACATCAGTCTTAAACCGGAATGGATGCGGTCCTATTGACCCGAATCTCACCATATAACTTGATTCATCGAAGTGAAGAATATCCCCAAAGTCTGAAATCAGTCACTCAATACTCTCAACCAAATAAAACTTCACATTTTCATTAGATGTCTCAACGCGCTTGACAGTCAGGTATGATTTTGCGCTAGGTGGGACCGATACCGCTTCTTCATTTCTCTCTAGATAACCATATTTGATAAACGCGGGATTTTCCGATTTCTTGACGAGTTCTAAAAAAAGATTACTCCTTGGCTTCATCAGCCCGGGAATAAGCGCCACAGCGACCAGGATAGCAATGGCAAATGACGTCACCAGAGCTATTCTAGGAAGGGAAAAGAAGGGCTTCTTCGTTTCAAGGCTATCCAGCTTTTCTCTTAGTCCTTGAACACCTCCTTCAGGAGGATCATAGGTTTCAAAAAGGTTTTCAAATCTGATATTGTCGTCCATAGCTACTCACTAAGAATTATTTTGAGTTTTTCTTTGATTATGTTGACAGCCTTATTCCTCCTTGATCCAACCGTTCCGGCAGGAATGCCCAATGACTTACCAATTTCATCATATGTCATCTCTGAAAACTCAGTGAGAAGGATAGTCTCTTTTAACTTCGAGGGTAATTCGTTAATCAATTTTCTTAGGAGTTAGATTTCTTCTTTTTGTTCAGGATTGTGATGGCTTTTCCCTCCAGACTCTTTTGCTACCTTGTCCAGAGAGAAAAAGGTTAGAATCTTTCTTCTCCTTAGATGACTTGCCGCCAGATTCAGACAGATTTTGTATACAAGCGGCTTCACTGTGTCCATCTCAACTCGATCCCGCATCTTCCAGAGTCTTAGAAATGACTCCTGCACCAGATCCTGCGCTTCTTCCCTCTTCCATACATAACGAAAAACCACATTAAAGAGTGGTTTTTCCAGTTCCAGATAGAAGTTCTCTAGAGAAATCCTGGTCAATGTTTGAGTTCTATTAGCCATTCACAGGGTATTCTACTTCTTCACATCCGCTGATATGATATAGTAAACATTGACTGTTTCAACATACCACTTCTCTCCTTCTTTTTTTAGCTCGAAGATTGGCTTGTTAACAAATTCCTGACTTGATTGACCAAGTACGACCAGTTCACCGCTTCTTGTTTCTATGTTTGTTTGGATAGATCGGATATCCCCTTGTGCAGTTCCTATCAAATCAATACTTGGCTGTAATGATAAGGATCCATCACTATAAGCAGATAGCATTTGACTGATTTTGACAACAGCTCCTCCAATTTGGGCCGGTCTAACTTGATTTGAAGATGTGAGAACAAGGTGATCAAGGAGTTTAAACTCCATGTTGCCCTGATTATTCTGGATGGTTTCAAGGGCGGGTTTTATTCTATTGAATCCATCCAGCTTTGCCGGAATTTTTGCTTCTCTTCCCGCGACAATCCAATAGTTGACTTCCACAGATGGGGAAGGTTCAGGATTGTTCTTTATCAACTGGTCTATAAAATCCTCGACCCCTTCATGAAAACTCTCCGTGGCAACAACCAGCAATTGGCCATCCGGTGCTACTGTGACTCTACCTAAACCTGGTGAAATAATCCCCCTTATTACATCAATAATCTCCTTAGATAATCTCTCAGGCACTTTGTAAGATTTTAAGACACGTTGTTCTGCTTCTTGAGAAGGTTTATCTTGTGGTACATTAACAGAATCTCCGTTTGGCCTATTACATCCCATAAATGCTATCAAGCTAATAACCAATATTATCCCCACAACTCTTTCAATTTTCATTTTCTATTCTCCTAGGTTTATTGGATGAACTATTCAGTATTCATGCAGAAACGAGCAATTTTGGCCAAGGTCAAGAAACGCGAAGATTGTAACCAGAGGAATACACTGTAGTATTTTGAGGATTACAATCTGAGCGTGACACAGAGATTGGCCAAAAGGGCCGTTTGTGGATGGGCACTGTCTGGCTGGCGCCGTTTTATCCCTGTCACACTCTATTACTCTTGAGCAGCCCTATTCTTCATTTTTTCTTGATTTTTTCCCTCTTTGAAGATTGACAGTAAGTGTATTCTCCGTGGCTTGTCGAGGAGCTCGAAGCATTTTGGATTTGTGCGAGTCTGTCGTAGATCCCGCCTAGAGGGACGGGGCTGGAGACATCTTCAATGATGATTGAATTGATATTTTGAGGTACGTTTCCTAGCCCCCTTTATGACAACCGTGAGGTCTAGAATATTCGTAAAATAAATAGACGCGAGTTGGAGATGAACTACCCCTCCGCAGAGCAGCGGGGAATTAAAACCTCGTCCACACTTTGGCGGATTAAATATTCATTGCAGCATTAAAACCCGTTTTAGTTGCATTCCACAGATTTCCTCTGAGGGTCGCACAATCACCCACAACGTATTCTTCTTTCACCAGCCCGGAAAATTCTGTCACCTTTTCCAGGCAGGGGATCATACCCAATGCAAGAACAACCGTGTCACAGGCAATCTCTCTTGCTTTTCCATCTTTGTCTCTGACCATGGCGGACGTATTAGTGATACTCTCAAGCCGAACATCAGGAAGATACTCTGCATGGTGTTCTCTCAATAATCCCATTAAGGATACCATATTGATAATGGGTGCACTGGCAATGACTTCATCCAGGCTTTGCATTTCCACAACTTTGACCTTTTTTCCCTGTTGTGCCAGGTGGAGTGCTGTTTCACAACCGATAAGCCCGCCCCCGGCGACGACCACATTTGCTCCTACCTGAGCCTTGCCCATCTCCACGTCACCCGCCCAGATTACATTTTTCTGATCAATACCCGGGATTTCGCTGGGGATGTCCGGTCTTGCGCCTACGGCGATAATCAGGGCGTCTGGCTCCTCAGCCATTATTTTTTCAGGATCTGCCTCAATGCCCAGTTTTATTGTAATTCCGGGATGATGCGTGGTTGTCTCAATGGCCCAATTCAAATATTCTCTCATATCTGATTTAAAGGGCGCCTGAGAGGCCATCACCAATGCGCCGCCGAGTGCCCCATTCTTTTCAAATATAATCACATCATGCCCCCTGTCGGCCGCACACCTGGCGGCTTCCATGCCGGCCGGACCGCCTCCGATAATCACGACCTTTTTCTTGTTTACAGGCATAGGGTCATGGATATACTCCAGTTCTTTCCCGAAAATCGGGTTCACAGCACACCGAACCGGCAGGAAAAAGTAGTGGGGTTGATTGATGCAGGTATTACAGCGTACACAGGGCCTGATGGTTTCTTTCATCCCATATTTTGCCTTATTGACACAATCCGGATCCGCGATGAAGGTACGCTGCATGGCCACAATATCGGCTTTGTCCTCATCGATAATCTCTTCAGCCATATCCATGTCGATGGAGCCTACGGTCGTAACCGGGATATTCAAAACTTTCTTAAACTCAGGCGCATAGTGAACATTCGTCCCTTTCCTAAAATAGGTCGGCTGAATGACATAGCCCATTACCTGGTCATCCCGCAAATCACCGGCTGACACATGAATAAGGTCAATTTTGTCTTGAATGATTTTGGCAAATTCCAGGGTATCGGCAAGTTTGGTGCCGTTGGGAGTCAGTTCTTCAGCACTCAACCGGTATTCAATGGCGATTTTGTTTCCTACTCTCTCACGAATCGTCGATAACAGCTCACAGACAAATCTGGACCTGTTCTCGACAGAGCCCCCATACTGATCGGTCCGCTTATTGGCATGGGGCGACAGGAATTGGCTGATGAGCATACCGTGCCCGCCATGAATCAAGATCATGTCCATCCCCGCTCTCATACATAGATCAGCCGCATCGCCAAAATACTGAATGATCTGCTCCATTTCGGCTGTGGTCAATTCATGGGGCAGTTTATCCATGATTTTGTCATTGATGCTGGTTTCAGTACGGATCTGGGATAAATCAGCCTCCCCGACACCATTCAGGATTGTTTCCGGGGGCGAAAAAGCCATATAGACCAGTTCAATGGAAGCCTTAGCACCATACCGGTGAATGGTTTCGACCAATTGCGACAAGCCGACAACGGCTTTGTTTGTCGACAGATCGAGGGCAAATCCGGTTAACTCAGGAGGGTTCGGATTAACAAAGCTCATCCCGATGGTCACAATACCCGCCCCACCTCTGGCAACGTTTCTTGTGCACTCAATAAGCTCCCGGGTGACCAAACCGTCCGCTGATGCCAGGAAATTATTGGCGGGTGAAACTTCAATACGGTTTTTAGAAATAATGTTGCCGATTTTGATTGGCTGAAAGATTTTTTGTTTGCTCATACAATGACCTGTTTTCCATGTGAATGCGGGTTGTCCGAATGGCTTGCTGACCATCCAGATAGTTTATATATCCTAAATATGACTTGATTTCACCAGTTTTGTGAAGAAGCCCCGACGAAAGGTCGGGGCTTCTTCTAAGGAAAAAGCCAGATTAAATTGGGGGCACATGCCCCCATAAGGCCAGTGTGAACATTGACACTGGCTGAGGGCATTCATCCCTGTGCACAGCTTACATACAATAGCGCGCGGTATTATCTGGCCTTTTCACGTGAATTCATAGTATCTGTGATAAGTTCGGCAGCATCACTTCAAAATCATTTTAGATGTCGCGTTTTCGATCTAGGAGCGAAAGTGAAGCAGGGAAACGTGTCTTTCAGAAACAGCTTTTAGATGTATATGGAAGGAGAATTCAAATGAATAAAATTTCTGTACTTATTATTGCAGCTTTATTCATGTTTTCTTGTACAAAGTCTCAGACTTTCAGACTCCCCGATGAGGTAGAGATTGAGAGTGGCGGGATAACAGGTATTCCGGGACGGAACCATTCTATAATGGTGTTCAAGGGAATACCATATGCAGCACCTCCTGTCGGTGACCTGAGATGGCGGGCACCTCAGCCTGTCGAGCCATGGAAGGGCATCAAGTCTTGCGATAAATTTGGACCCAGCGCAATGCAGGCCCCCCAGGCCCCATTCATGATGTGGTCAACGGAATTCATTATTGACACATCACCGGGGTACAGCGAGGACTGCCTGACCCTTAACGTATGGACTGATGCGGAGTCCTCGGATGGGAAAAGGCCTGTCCTGCTCTTTATTCACGGGGGGGGCTATACGAGCGGTGGATCATCCTGTGAGATATATGATGGAGAAGGACTGGCAAAAAAGGGAGTGGTTGTGGTTACAATCAACTACCGTCTGGGAGTGTTCGGGTTTTTCACCCACCCTGCACTATCCGGAGAATCGGAAAACAGAGTATCTGGAAACTACGGAATCCTGGATATGATTGCTGCTCTTAAATGGGTAAAAGAGAATATCGCCGCCTTTGGAGGAGATCCCGGCAATGTAACCATTCAGGGCCAATCTGCAGGGGCATCAGCGGTTACTGTTCTCCTCCTTTCCCCCCTTGCCAGGGGTCTGTTTCACAGGGCAATACCTCAGAGCTTTAGTCTGCTCAACAGGAAAATCCCGACTCTTTCCGAAATGGAGGCTGCCGGCCTGAAATCAGCGATTACGTATAACAATGGAACCCCAATGGATCAGAGTGACGACAGGGTAATTACTCCCTTTGGGTCCAAATCTCTGGAAGAAATGCGCGCTATGAGGGCTGAGGACATGTTGTCCGTTTCCCTTCCGTCTTCCCCCAATGTTGATGGATATGTTCTTCCGGGTGACACGCTTGAAGTCCTAAAGGGCGGACATCAGAATGATGTTCCCGTGCTTGCCGGAATGGTAGAAGGTGATGCCATGCTTTTTAGCGGAATGTTCGAAGGACAACCTGTAGATTTTGAAAGGTACGTGGAAAGCGCCCAAGAAAAGTATGCAGAGGATGCCGATAGGTTTCTGGCATTATACCCGGCAAAAAATGATGCCGAGGCCGCTGCACGAAACGGGGAAAGCGCGTTGGATAATCTCAATGTGCTGAGTTATTACTTAGGAAAAACAAGATCAATTAAGGGGCGAACCGATACATATGTTTACTACTTTACACATGTTATGCCCGGTCCCCAGAGTGCAACCCATGGGGCTTTTCATACAGCAGATGTTCCCTATTCATTCAACTATTTTTCGCCCAAGCGTGGGGATTACTGGACAAAACTCGACTATGATATAGGGAACATGATGTCTGACTACTGGGTTAATTTCATGAAGACCGGGGACCCCAACGGACAAGGGTTGCCGGAATGGCCGGCCTGGAAGGATGGAAATCTGGAGGTTATGGAACTGGGAGATACCTTTTCTCCCATGTCCATTTCACAGGAAAAGGCGGATTTCTGGAAGGCATACTATAATAAGAAATTTGATCTCAATAGCTATTAGTGTTGATCTTCATCGAAACGGCACGATATGTGATGAAAGGGTATAAATCTTGATGAGATCAGTTCGGATAGTCGTCGCAGGTTCATTTCTGGGACCAAGTTAGCTATTACCGGCAGAGTTGTGAAGTAATACGGGCCCCAATGTCCGATCATGGCAAGTTATGGTAACAGACTGTAAACATTGGCGTGTTGAGTTCTAAGGAAGATGCAGTAATGTGTCACAGGGTTGTATTTTTCTGTTGATTTCTTAGTCGCTTTGGTCTAAATAGATTTCTCTTTATTTCTGCGAAGCGGTGATCTATGATCATCTCTTTCGCCGGGCGAAAAGTTAATGAAAAAAGGAGTTTATATGGATTCAGATGAAGAACACAGCAAGAAAAAACGATCCAATTGGGTCCAAAGAATACTGTTGCGAGGAGGGTGACCTGAAATTCGCCGGAGCTCATCTCCTTATCGAGCTCTGGACAGAGCATTTCCTATCTGACTCCAATCGCATCCGGAATATCATCATTAAAGCAATCAATGCCTGTGGGGCCACAATGCTGGGGATTGATCTGCATGTTTTCACACCCAACGGTGGCATTTCCGGTGTAGCCATCCTCCAAGAATCACATCTAAGTATCCATACCTGGCCGGAGTATAATTACGCGGCAATCGACCTGTTTGTATGCGGAACAGTAGATCCACATCTGGCTATCCCTGTGTTAAAAGATGGATTCATGCCTGAGAGAATTGAAGTTCAGGAGATTAAGCGGGGAAAACTGCCATGAATGAGGAACAGAGTTGGGTGTGTGAAAAATGGAATAATGTCGAAACACTCTATAGAGTGAAATCCATCCTGTATGAGAATCACTCTGAATTCCAGCACACCCAGGTTGTTGATTCGCATGAATATGGCAGGATGCTTTTGCTGGACGGCATCGTTCAGACAACCGAAAAGGACGAATTCATCTACCATGAAATGATGGTTCATGTCCCCATCCTCTCTCACCCGAATCCTGAAAGAATACTGATTATAGGCGGCGGTGACGGAGGGATACTCAGAGAAGTCCTAAAACATAGTTCTGTCAGCAGCGTGACTATGGTTGAGATCGATTCAGAGGTTATAGATCTTTGTCAGGAGTATTTACCCATGATCAACGCCGGGGCATTTGAAGATGAAAGGACAAACCTTGTTATTAATGACGGTGCTGTCTTTATTAAAGAAACGAAGGACAGATTTGATGTGATCATTGTTGATTCGCCTGATCCTATCGGCCCGGCAAGAGTCCTTTTTTCAGAGGAATTTTATTCGAATTTACAGGACCATATGACATCCAATGGCATTCTTGTGCGACAGACAGGATCGATTCATTTACAGAGTGACGAACAGAGGGAGGCCTACGGTTTATTAGCCGGCGTTTTTTCATATACTGAACCATTTGTGTTTGCTGTCCCAACATATGTGGGCGGCTTTTTCTCAGCCATGTTCAGTTCTGACAGCATTAATCCCCTTAATATGGATATTTCAATTTTGGAAGAAAGAGTAGCAAGGAATAGACTAGAAACCAGATACTATAATCCTGGAATTCATATTGGCGCTTTTCATGTCCCTCGTTTTTTTAAGGAGCGCTTAATATGTCAATAAATGCCATTCAAATAGAAAGCAATATCTCAACCGCCCCTTCTCCAGGAACAACTTTTGGGTGGGAGCTTGTCCTCGATCTCTATGAATGCGACAAGGGAATGATTTCAGACGAAGCTGCTATAAAGAGATTCGCGCGCGAACTGTGTGAAGTCATAGACATGAAACCCTATGGAGAACCTCTTACACCTTACTTTGGTGAAAATCAGGAGCATACAAAAGGTTATTCTCTTCTTCAGTTTATTGAGACAAGCTCCATCGTTGGGCATTTCTCAGAGAATACCGGGGCTGTCTATCTAAATATTTTCTCGTGTAAGAAATATGATATTGAAAAAGCAGAGAGTTTTGCACAAGATTATTTTCGTGCAGAACGTGTCCATTCCAGATTCATTGTGAGAGAATAGTTCAACAAGTCGCCTACCCCCACCAAATCCACCAACCTCCATGTCGCGAGCTTTGTATCTTCCCGTCTCCAGATGCAACCATAATATTGTGTGGTGGATTATATTGACGTTCAACTCAGGATTCCTTATACTCCACAACAAAGGGGCTCTTTATCTTCAAAAATCCAACATGTCTAATGAGGAGGGCGCTATGAAAAACACGAGTAGATTCATATGTGTGACAGTGATTGGTGCTTTCATTCTGAGCACTGTACCAATCATATCTGCGCAGGATTGGCCTCAGTGGCGAGGAACCAATCGTGATGGAAAGTTGACAGGTTTCAGCGCTCCTGAAACATGGCCTGCCGAACTGACACAGAAATGGACAGTAAAAGTGGGTCTTGGCGATGCCACACCCGCTCTCAAAGACAATAAACTCTATGTTTTCACCCGACAGGAGGCGGATGAGGTGATTCAGTGCCTGGATGCGGAGAATGGAAAGGAACTCTGGCGGGATAAGTACGCTGCTCGATCTGTGACAGGGCCGGCTGCACGTCATCCTGGTCCTCGAAGCTCACCCACGGTGGCAGAGGGAAAAGTCATCACATTGGGTGTAGGCGGTGTTCTCTCTTGTCTGGATGCGGCCACAGGCAGAGTCCTATGGCGGAATGAAGCATTTACCGATGCTGTACCGGACTTCTTTACGTCCATGTCTCCTATTGTTGTTGATGGGATGTGTATTGCACACCTTGGAGGAAAAGATAAAGGGACGCTCCTGGCGTTGGATCTGATGACCGGCAAAGAAAAATGGAAATTGACTGGCGACGGGCCAGCATACGGCTCACCCGTGTTGATGTCTGTTGGAGGCACAAAACAGATTGTTCTTCTGACAGAGAAAAACCTCATTGGTGTCTCTGCGGGAGGTGGTCAGCTCCTATGGGAAGTCCCGGCACCGAATGCAAGAATGTTCTTCAGTTGCGCAACACCCGTTATTGATGAAGACAAAGTATTCTATACCGGGCAGGGACAGGGTACGAAAGCGATTAGAATCGAAAAAGAGGATGATCGTTTTGCTGTTAAGACGCTGTGGAGTAATGATGAGTTGGGCACGACGTTCAATACACCTGTACTCAAGGATGACATGCTCTTTGGTATTTCAAAACTCAGTAACCTCTTCTGCATTAACGCGCAGACCGGTCAAACTGCCTGGGTCGACACAACAAAATTAGACAGATTCGGGTCTGTTCTTGATGCCGGTTCCGTTCTCCTGGGGCTTTCAACCAATTCCGAACTGATTGTCTTCCAGCCGACCGGTAAGTCATATACTGAATTGGCCAAGATCAAGGTCGCTGAGACGCCCACCTTGGCGCATCCTGTGGTTGCAGGAAATCGTGTTTACATAAAGGATACAGAAACGCTTGCGATGTGGGTGATTGAGTAATGTTACCTGTTTAGCTCATTGATGTGAAAAGGCCGGATAATGCCGCCTGCGATAGCAGGTACGCCTGCAATTGCAGGTACGTGTGCTAAAGCACATAAGCAATCGCAGGTACGTGTGCCAAAGCACATAAGCTAAAGCAAATAAGCAATTGCACGTAAGCTGTGCACGGGGATGGAAATGCACAGCTCACCCCGTTAGATTGCGCTTCGCGCACTCGAAGGATCTAACGGGGCGAGCGCATTCTCCCGCTTAGAGAGCGGGAGTTAGCGAGCGGATTGCAGTAATCAACTTCCTTACATTTGGGACTTGTGCGCCTCTGGCTTGGATTCCCTGTCCCGCTTTCAGCGGGATTGCATGGATCTTCAATGGCGCTCTGGGCCAAGGTAAGCCTGGCCCTCTGGGCCAGGTATGCTGGAAAGACATCAAAGGAGTATGAGATGGAAAAAGAAACGCTTATTTCGGTACTTAGTCCTGAAGTTAAGAGACAGAAACTGGCTCCTGACGAGCCTCCACCCGGTTTTCCCGGTCCTCAAGGCACATTCAGATTTGAGCCGTCTTCAGCCAACCTGGCAAAACGACTGGATACTCTTGAGAACAAAACGCTCTACTTGGTAGATATCGGTTTTGGCGGCGGGTATAACTTCATGCTGGAAGTGCAGAGATGGTTCGCCGATCACATGCCTTCCGTAAAAACAGTCCCCAGGCGGAAACCGGGATTTGTATTCACGGATGATAACAATGACCTTTGGGATGAAATCAAGGAAAATGGTGATGGTGTCGTTCTTGGGGTTGCCGGTTGACCGGGCTGCGTTTCAGCAGTTGCTGGAGGCGGCGTCAACCTGGAGCAGAATTATGGCATCCCCGTAGCACCCATTTCCGCTCATACAATGGAAGCAGTAGCAAAGAGTGACCCGAAAGCCATTGCTTTACCCATCATATACACCCCTAATCCAGTTATCGGCGCTTCTCCTGAAGTCCTTCACAAGAAACTCCTTGAAGGTAATGACCCTGAAACGGGAAAGCCTGTGATCGATGAAATTATCGAGGTATTAACCAAACCGCAGGAGAAGAGGATAGCACAGCCTGCGTCTGCAGCCGAATCTGAGACTTCTGAGTTATTTCTAAAACCAGATACAGAGGATAATTTGCAGCAATTC
>Ga0209536_100012761_pt1 | contig 12186 bp, 10 predicted proteins | sample DeeMarSeWOR28_12_FD_187461 | JGI IMG/M metagenome (GOLD analysis project Ga0209536, IMG submission 187461) | Marine sediment microbial communities from White Oak River estuary, North Carolina - WOR-2-8_12 (SPAdes) (version 2) | ecosystem: Environmental > Aquatic > Marine > Intertidal zone >...
ATATGTGATCAATGCCATGAAGACGGCGTTGCAGGATCTGCAACCGTTCGATGAGGCCTATAATAGTACCGATTGGTCAAAGTACGAAAACATACCGGCATTCGATGCCAGTAATCGTGGCAATGCCTATCGCATTTATCTGGAACTGGAACCAGAATATTTCTAACACTCGTTACAATTTAACAATGCAGTCTGTATATCACTCTGGTTTTTAATAAGGCAAAAGATAAATGAGCACGACCACTGAAAAAATAACTCCCACGAGCATTAATCTGCACCAGAAATCACGGCTGCTTGAGATAGGTTTTTCCGATGGCAAGACCTTCAATCTGCCGTGTGAGTATCTGCGGGTCTTTTCCCCCGCCGCCGAGGTGAGGATTGCGACAAAGCCAGTGCACGGTAAGGCCGAGGTCAACATCAGTCGTATCGAACAGAAGGGCAACTATGCGCTTCAACTATTTTTTGATGATGGCCACGAGACGGGAATTTATTCATGGGACACGCTGTATCAATTGGGTGATAACTATGACCAGAACTGGGCTGCGTATCTGCAAAAACTAAAGGAATTTGATCTGGATCGCGGTGAACCCGGGCCAGATTATCATGACGGGGAGACAAGTATAAACATTCTGTATTTTATGCGCCTCGCGAACATAGCCGGCAAAGACACAGAAACAGTTGTTATACCCGATTCTGTCAATACTGTTACAGCGTTACTGAGCTGGCTTCGTGCGCGCGGTGAGCAATGGAATGAGGAATTTAATGATGAACGTGTCCAGGTGACTGTCAATAAAAACTTTGCAGAACCCTCTACGCCAATTAAACCAGGCGATGAAGTAGCTATCGTGCCGCGTGCTCCAGCGTAAATAAGAATAAATGGGGTCAGAGTAAAAAAACTCTACTCTGACCCTGATACTACCTTACCAGGTTTTGTATGGAAGGAACTTGCCGTTCATGGTGATCACGACACGATCGCCGGCTGGATTTTCTTCTTTGTCGATATGCATCGAAAAATCAATCGCACTCATGATGCCGTCACCGAATTTTTCATGAATCACCTCTTTGATGGTGTCGCCATAGACACCGACGATTTCATAGAAACGATAAACCACCGGATCCTGTGGAATATTTTTTTCCCAGGCTTTATGCGGAAACGCCTGCAGGGCAATGTTCACTTCTTCCGGTAAGTCCAGGGTGGCGCACAGTTTGTCTGCCAGGGGTTTGGGCATGCTGTTCTTGCCAAAACAGGCTGAGGTCACCCAGATAACCCCGGCTTCAACTGCATCCGCAATGGCCTGCCAGGTCATGCCCTTGGCAATCTTGGCGGCGATAATCGCTTCGGTCATTTCTTCCTTGCTCATGGGTGAGCTGGTCATGCTATTGGGTATGGCATTGATACTTTCAACGGTGGCACTCATATTTTTCTCCTGTACATATCAAGTTGTTACATGTGGATGACATTATTTCATCAGGCAGCATCTTCCTTGCCGGTAAGTGGGTACATGTTCTCCTGCACGGAACCTGTGGCAGGATTGACTTCGGGTGGATAACGCAATCCAGAAACGCTGGGGGCCTCTACCGTGCGTGTCTCCGGATTGGCGAGTTCTTTGGAGCGTTTGACCAGGAACTCGACAATATGATTCCGAATGGTGTAGTAATGGGGATGATGGATGATGTCGGTCCGATTACGCGGGCGGGGGATATCAATCACCACTGACTCGGCAATCTGCGCATAGGGACCATTGGTCATCAACAGGATACGATCAGATAGTAAAATAGCTTCATCCACATCATGGGTAATCATGAACACGGTTTGTGTAGATTGACTCCAGATTTTTATCAGTTCCTCCTGGATCATGCCGCGGGTGAGGGCATCCAGCGCGCCAAACGGTTCATCGAGCAAGAGTAGCTTCGGTTCAATCGCAAAGGCCCTTGCAATACTAACGCGTTGCCGCATACCGCCCGACAGTTGTGAGGGTTTACGCTGTTCGGCACCTTTAAGCCCAACCATCTCGATATACTTCATACTGTGATCGAGGACTTGCTGCTTTGTCCAACTGGGATGACGTGATTTCACTGCGAAGGTGATGTTCTTCAGGGTCGAGATCCAGGGCAACAAACTGTAGTTCTGAAATACCACGCCCCGATCCAGGCTGGGTCCGGAGACTTCCTTGTTCTCCATCAGCACCACACCATCCGTGGCCTGATCCAGGCCAGCCAGGATATTGAGGATGGTGGATTTACCACAACCGGAGTGACCGATAATGCAAACAAACTCACCTTCATTGACACCGAAGTTAATGTTGTCAAACACGGTCAATGGTTCGCCGCCGTCTGAGGCGGGAAAGGATTTGGTCAGTCCCTGCGCATTAAGAAAATATTGACTCATAAGGTTACTCCACGTACTGCACGAGTTTGGTGGCGCGGGCGAGCAACAGGTCGAGTACCATGCCGACGACACCGATCATCAGAATGGAAAAGACCACAGCGGTCAGATCCAGGTTATTCCATTCGTTCCAGACGTAATAGCCGATCCCGGTACCACCAACCAACATCTCGGCGGCGACAATCACCAGCCAGGCAATGCCGATGGAAATACGCATGCCGGTAAGAATCGTTGGCGCGGCGGCCGGCAGGATCACCAGAAACGCGGTGCGCAGGCTACCCAGTTCATGCGTACGTGCCACATTGATATAGTCCTTTTTCACCGAGCTCACCCCAAAGGCGGTGTTGATCAACATCGGCCAGATGGAACAGATAAAGATCACAAACACCGAGGAGATCTCGGAGTCTTTAAGAATGAACAACGCCAGCGGCATCCAGGCCAGGGGGGAAATGGGTTTCAGTACCTGGATGAATGGATCCAGTGCTTTGTGCATGAGTGGTGACATGCCGATCAGAAAGCCGACGGGGATCGCCACCAGCGCCGCCAGCAGGTAACCGGATAGGACGCGCTTCAGGGAATACAATAATTGCAGACCGATGCCTTTATCATTCGGTCCCTTGTCGTAAAAAGGCTGGCTGAGCTCTTCGATTGCTAATTTGCCAATCTCTGAGGGGTTGGGCACGCGAGCCTGTGGCTCGCTGCCCCCCATTAACATTTCATACTCGGTCAGTGCCTCTTTGGCCTCGGGTGGTTGATTCGCAAATTCCCAGATCCCCAGGAACAGGGTGAGTATCACCAATGACAGCAAGGCAGACCGTACATGAAGGTTTTGCATCCTTATGCCCTCGTAATGGCAAAGCTCTTGGCATACGCATCGGGCTTGTTGTAATCAAACTCCTTGCCCATGATGGTGTACTTTGCATAGGTGGACGTGGGCGGCTCATAACCCAGCTCCTTCATAAGCTTGCCGCAATCCGCCGCCAGATAGACTTCCTCGGCGATGCCTTTGTAATCCACTTCGCCTTTAATGTAACCCCAGCGTTTCATCTGTGTGAGGATCCATACAGCCATGGAATGCCAGGGGAAGGGATCAAAATCGATGCGATCCGGGACATTCTGGACGTTGCCTAATCCATCGGCATAACGACCGGTGAGTACTTGTTCGAGGACGGGCACCGGTTGGTTGAGATAGTTCTTGGGCGAAATCGCCTTGGCGATGTCCTTGCGATTGTCCTGATTGGAAGAGAAGTGGGTCGCGTCAACAATGGATTTAAACAATGCACCGTAGGCATTGGGCATTGTTTTGGCAAATTCAGCGCTGGTAGCAAACGCACAACAGGGATGACCATCCCAGATGTCTTTGGTCAACATGTGGATGAAACCGATCTTTTCCCATACCGCGCGCTGGTTGAAGGGATCAGGTGACAGATAACCGTCGAGGTTACCGGCACGCAAGTTTGCCACCATTTCCGGTGGTGGAACCACGCGGATCTGAATATCCTGGTCGGGATCAATGCCGTGTTCCGCGACGTAATAACGCAACAGGAAGTTGTGCATTGAGTACTCAAACGGCACACCGAATTTGAAGCCTTTCCATTGCTTTGGATCGCGCTTGTCTTTGTGCTTGTTATGCAGAGTAATGGCCTGTCCGTTAATATTTTCCACTGCCGGCATGATAAACGGCATAGCGGTGGAGCCGGCGCCCATACTCATCGCCAAAGGCATCGGTGTCAGCATGTGCGCTGCATCGTATTCTTTGTTGATAGACTTATCACGTGATACCGCCCAGCCGGCTGTTTTGATGACGTCGACATCCAGGCCATATTTCTGGTAGAAGCCCATCGGATGCGCCATGATGATGGGAGTGGCACAGGTAATGGGTACGAACCCGACCTTGAGCTTTTTCTTTTCCGGTGGGCCGAGTTTTTCCTTCACTGCGGCTTTGACCGCATCCAGTGGCAGTACACTACCGAGGATCGAAGCGGCCAGGCCGCCACCGACCAGTTTCATGAAGTGCCGGCGTGAGAGGTCGTTATGGCCGAAGACACCTCGTACCAGGGCACTCTCGACCGCCCGGTCGATAATGTCTTCGGTGGTTACTGGCCCGGATGGGTTTTCAGTGTTCGCCTGGCCCGCAGATGCCTCGGTGGTGACCTGAGTCTGGGCTTTGGATGTACACTGATTACAACTACAGCCCATCCCATGGCGCAGATCGCTTTCCGGGCTGAACGGGTCATCTAGACTCTTGTTGCTCATAAATAGTTACCTCTCTGGTTATTTCCCACAAAACACCTGCTACTGAATCGGTTGCACTCAAGCTGTGCGCGTTACCACAGACATGACGCGTTCAGTGCAATGAATTCCTCATCTGCGGAATGGCTTCCTACTGCAAAGTCAATTTCGCTTGCTTAACCTGATAAAGAGCAAAGCCCGTACCAACATGTCCGAATCGACCCTAACTCTTTGAATTAGAGAGAGTAATAATAAAAATGCCCACCCAGCCAGAACTACGAGCTTTCGTAAATTACGAGAAATCGTTTTCCGGACTACAAATTTTCGTAGTTTGGCACGTGGATTGCTCCGTTGTTCATATGATTTACCAGCACGGGGAAACCAGGGATGACGAAATCACGATCGATTGATGAGCCGATACAACATTCAGTATTACGTTATGTGCAGGAATCGTTCTTGTTAATCGATCCCGTGAGAAACCGAGTCATTGATGCGAATCCCGCCGCGACTGCCTTGCTGGGTTATCAGCTTGATATGTTTCGCAAGCTCACTGTCACGTTACTATTTCCCTATGAATTGCCGGCATTGATTACCTTTACAGAATCGGTACTGGCGCAAGGCAACGGCTGGACGAATGAATTGTCATGCAAACATGAGGAGGGCCATGCGGTTAAAGTTGAGGTCAGCGCATCAATTTATGAAATGCGCAAACAACCATTGATTATTTTGCAGTTACGTGACAAGGAAAAAATACGCAGTCTGCAGGAACACGCCGATGCCAATGACTATGTGCGACGCGGTATTAGTGAATGGAAGCGTATTGAGCGAATCTTTCAAGACATCGAACATGAAAACCAGCTGATTCTGCGTGCAGTGGGCGAGGGGATTTATGGCGTCAATGCTGATGGTAAAACAACCTTTGTGAATCCTGCGGCGGAGCGCATGTTAGGTTGGGCGGCGGATGAGCTTGTGGGCAAAGATATTCACGGTATGATTCATTATAGTCATACAGATGGTTCTGATTATCCTTCACATGAATGTCCGATCTATGCGGCTTTTCATGATGGAGAGGTCCATCGTGTGGATGATGAAGTATTTTGGCGTAAAAACGGCAGTGCCTTTCCCGTTGAATATACCAGCACCCCTATTCGTGATCACGGTCAACTGGTCGGGGCAGTGGTGGTGTTTCGTGATATCAGTGAACGCAAACAGGCGGAACGACAATTACACGCCGCTTATCATGAAGTTGAAGAACTGAAACATCGACTGGAGTTGGAAAACGCCTACTTGATCGAGGAGATCCGTGCAGAACACAATTACAAAGAAATTGTTGGTAACAGCCTGGCAGTGCAACGCCTGATTCATCAGATCAAGCTTGTCGCTCCCACCAATGCGAATGTACTCATTACCGGTGAGTCGGGCACCGGCAAAGAACTGATTGCCCGTGCCATTCATGAAAGTAGTGAACGGCATGCGCGACCATTAATTCGGGTTAATTGTGCGGCGATTCCGCATGATTTGTTTGAGAGTGAATTCTTTGGACATATTAAAGGTGCTTTCACGGGTGCGCTGAGTGATCGGATAGGGCGTTTTGAGTTGGCCGATGGCGGTACCCTATTTCTGGATGAAGTGGGAGAGATACCGTTGGATTTGCAGAGTAAATTGCTACGTGTCTTGCAGGAAAACCAATTTGAACGCGTCGGAGATAATAAAACGCGCAAGGTTGATGTGCGGATTATCGCCGCCACGAATCGGGATTTATTAAACGAAATCAAGCACAATCAATTTCGCCAGGATCTGTATTTTCGCCTCAATGTATTTCCCATCGAAAGCGCACCGTTACGCGATCGCATGGAGGACGTGCCGCTCCTGGCCAGTCATTTATTAAAACGCTCCTTGCAAAAAATCAACAAGACTGATATTCGCTTGACGAAAGCCGATATGGAAAGACTCATGCAATATGATTGGCCTGGTAATATTCGTGAACTGGAAAATGTCATAGAACGAGCAGTGATTCTTGCCAATAATGGCAGATTGGTGTTTGAATTACCTACTGCTGATAGTACCCCTGAAGCTATAACGAAGGAACGAATTCAACATGAGCGATTGGCTATTAGAACTTATCACGATCTAGAAAACGAGGAACGTAACAATATTATTGCTGCATTGAAATCTACAGGTGGCAAGATATTTGGTGTAGATGGGGCTGCCGAATTATTGCAGATACGTCCCACCACGCTGGCTTCAAAAATTAAGCGCTTAAGGATTAAGCCCGCGGAGTTTAAAAATGAATTAATGGGTTCAGAGAGCTCTTACAAGCAACATTAAGTAACTTCCTACGTCCATGTAGGTCGCCTGGAGGTCAGTTGTTGGGGGTACGAAACCATGGATGGGCGAAGGTACGAGTCCAGGGATGGACGAGGTAGAGCGAAGCAGGACGCCCGAGCCGAGAACAATGCACGACTGCAAGGACGCAGAAGGTAGAGCAACGCATGGAGCAGTTGCCGAGGAAGCCAGAACCGAGTAATCGAGAGTAAGAAGATTAAGGGTTTTCTGCTGTAATTCTTTCTCCGTTCTTGTATGCAATGGCTTCAGCGATGTCGCGGGGAATTTGCTTCAACCATCCCTGATAGTAATCGGTCAGCTCAGGTAGTGCCAGCCAACGCTGTCCGATATAGGTATCCGTTCCGACCAGAAAACGCGAAGGGTGAGTCATGAATAGCTCTCGCCAGTCTGGGGTCAATTCTCCCTGTTCTGTAATCCCTTCACGGAAGGAAAGCTCGATATACAGATTCCTGTATTGTTTTAGTTTATTGGAGACGATGTTGATGTCGACGTCGAATCCGCCATGGGCCCAAATGACCGTTAGTTCGGGTGCTGCGGTCAGAAGCGCGTCAATGGTTTCATGATCGGAATGGGCAAACAGGATCAGATTTTTATTTCTGGCTAACGCCAGTATGTCCTTCATGACAGGCGTATTCACCTGTGAACCGAACAGATGAAACTCGCCCAGGCCTCGATAATCAAAACTTTCCAATTGGGTACGAACGTATTCCAGAATCTCTGGATTTTTATACCAATCTCTGCGGTCAGCCGGCGTACGGTAAGGTCGTAAAAAGGGGATGACCAGTCCAGGATCTTGATAGAAAAGTTCAATCGCCCCATTAGCTGGCGTGCTGGATACAATGGCGCGTCGGATACCATGTTTCTTTAAACGCTTAATCGCATCATCGGCGGGTATGGCTTGCCAAACATCTTCGTTGTAGTGAATATGAGCATCAAATAATGGAAGTTCAGCGGCGGAAGTTTGGGCAAAACCCATTAACCAAAGGAAAATGATGGTAGCGAGATAATACAGTAACAACCGATATTTGTTCATTGGGTGTACTCCCACTGTTTCAAAGGTAGAGTGTAGAAAAAACTGGGGTCAAATAGTATCGGTCAGATTTATTTTTATTTGATATAGATATTTGGGATATTTGGGGTCAGAGTAAAAACTCTATATTGAAGAGGCGAGTGGTTCCAGGTAAGCCAGGAAGGCCGTTATCAAAGAAGATGTAAACGTGGTCTCGATTACTATTCCTGACGTAATTCTACCTCCTACATCCATGTAGTCGTGTCCCCTATTGGGATTCCTTTCTGACCTATTTATTGTTGATAGAATTTCAATCAGCCTTGAGTGTGTGCGCAACGATTTCCTCTAGCTTAAATCCGGTAAGTGTATAAATGGTCCGCCACAGATAATACAGAATGGCTATCATCATCAGTGTAGATGGGATAGCAATCATAGGATAACTAAGCAGGGTCATTTGCCCGAGCTCCTCGTTGAAGGCAGCGCTCCCTGCCGGGCTGGTGACGATCCACTTGGCCAGTGTATAGTTCATAACGGCTGAAAACAGGAAGGTACTGCTCAACAGGTACGTGGCATTTTGTAATCGACTTTCAAACTGTTGAGTGTTGCCGAGATTATGCAGTTTTTGCTCGATCTTCTCTACATTCATAACCTTTGGGTTATACAACAATGTCTTGACAAGAGGATAAGGCGTATAGACAGAGATGAGGGTTGCGATACCGATAATCGCAGGAATCGCGGCTTCCTTCACTGCCAACCATTGTGGGTCGAGCTGCAAGAGGCCGATGCCTCCCGTGAGTAACACGCTGATCAGGCCCAGCAGGGCTATAAAATTGAATTTCCTGTATTTGGTTAATTCAAACATGCCCCATCCCAGCGGAAAGGCCAAGGCGATGATCAGCGCGCCGCTAGGCCCCAAGTTCTCTGGGCTGCTGAATTTCATCAGGATAACCGACGGAATCAGGATGCTGACCAATAAGTCGATCATCGGCCTGGGTTTATGTGTCGGGATGGATTGCGTTTTTGAGCTGGGATCGTTATTCATCTGCTTCATATTAGTTGTGCTTGTACTCTGCTGCTTCGTTGTACCTGTAGTTGGTAACACACTATCATCAATATGACCATGGAAAATCCATTTTGTTCAAGACAATTTATCATCTAAGTGCTTGATGTTTATGCTAATAGAACGATTAATTTTACCAACTTGTCATAAGGTGTCGGGCCCCATTCGAGGTAGATAGTTTGAAGTGAATATAATCAAGTTTATTCTGGTATGTGTAGAGAAGTTGGAGTATTTTCAAATATATTTCTTTATATCAGAATCCATCCGAGAGAAAAATATGAATACTAAAAGCTCAATTGTCAAAAAAAATTCTGGGGATAGTATTATTCAGTCTGTCGGCTGTAGCGATGCATTCTTCCGCTGTGGCCTATGAGAAATTTGCCAAAGAGGGGCACCAACAGGGGCCATATAAAATAGGGATCAGAGAGGAATTTGCCATAATATTCTAGACTTTTGATTAACCACCGGAGGAAATTCTATGCGCTCGCTAGCAGTCGCACCCTTCCATTTTATCCTGGTTCTATTCTTTTTCATGGTTTCATCGGTAACGGCCGACACGGTCAAAGTGACCCCGCTGGGCAGCCATGATGGGGAGTTCTGTGGTCGTGACAGGGCGCTGATTTTTGAAGATCCCGATGGCACGCGTTTACTCTACGATGCTGGGCGTACCGTGGCCGGTGCGAAGGATCCACGCCTGGGAAAGATTGATGTCATACTCGTCAGCCACATGCATGGGGACCATGTGGGTAATCAGCATATTGAAGCCACAAATCAGGGTAGCTGTGCGACACCCTTGACGCCTGTCAACGCGCTGCCCAATACCAACAGTGTGAATATCGCCCTGGCGAAAAAGGCGAAGATCATTACCGGCAGTGAAATGCCGAAGTTCTTTGCCAGTAAACTCAAGGCGCTGGGCGGTGATCCCAAGGATGCAGAACTTGTCCGTTTCGGTGGTTCTCACAAAATCAATGGCGTGACCATTACCACCGTGCCGGCGGTGCATTCCAACGGTATTGCCCCGGGAATGATCGGCGGACAGCTTGGTGATCTGTTACACGCCTCGGGTCTTACTGCCTATGCCGGACCACCCACAGGTTATGTGTTAACTTTTTCTAATGGCCTTGTTGTTTATCTTTCTGGTGATACCGGTATCACGGCTGAACAGGATAGCGTGGTCCGCCAGCATTACCAGGCCAAGCTTGTGGTAATGAACATTGGTGATACCTTTACGACCGGACCGAAAGAAGCGGCTTTTGTGATCAATGAACTGGTTAAACCCAAGGCAGTGATTGCTTCGCATGCTAACGAAGCGGCAACAAAAAACGGTAAGGTGATTCCCGGCACACGCACCGATATCTTTATGCAAGCCACGAAAGTACCGGTTTATTTACCCTTGAGCGGCCGAACCATGCAGTTCAATGCACAAGGTCTTTGTGTGTCGGGCTGCCGATAGAATGTGGGTCACGATAGGTTTTATAACTTTTCTGTAAATTAATCTGGATTCCGGCTCAACGCCGGAATGACAGGAGAAGGACTGGTCGCGCACAAGCGGCGAAACATCCCCGTGGACGACATTTGTGCGTACGGCAGATTCCGGCACGTAGGCTGGAATGACGAAGGGAGCTAGTCGGAACAGAATCGAGATCACGTTTTAGGGATTCTGGAATTTCGGCTGATTGAACTTAACCTACATCCCTGTCCCAGGATTTTATCATCGAATTATCTTATTCAAACAATTCGCGCTCCCGCTCACGATAAACAAAGTTAGCGTTGGCGCGGTGGTTTTGTTCGTAGAGACGGGTGTCCTTCCATTCTGGTAGGTCTGCCTGGTTGACTGCTTCGTACAGGTCGATGCCTTCATCTACCATTTTACCCATCTTATCACGTAGCTGCTGCATGTACTCGCGTGTCATTGTTACCATAGGGAACGGTTGTGTTTGTGCACTGCCATGCCCGGGCACCATGAGCGTGGCATCAGCAAAGTTTTCCAATAACCAGATCTGTGCGGCGATTGCCTGCTTGCTGTTGCCATCACCCATGTATGTTGTACGTTGATTGAAGGCCAGATCCGCGATCCAGACGATATTTTGTTCAATCTGATGCACCACCAGATCACCGTGCGAATGGTGGCCGCCAACGTTGTATACGTCAAAGGTCTGTTGTCCCAGCCGAATACGGTGTGGTTCAAACGGTTTGTTACGGATGACAATATCCGGGGTAAGATCGCTGAAGCCTTGCATGTCAGCTTTGAGCAGATCACGTCGATAAGACACCGAATCCTGGTATGTTTGCGTGTTCATGTAATCGATGATGCCCGCATGGGCGACGATGTTGACTTCCTTCAGGGCTTGAAACGCACTGGTGCCATAGGCATGGTCAGGATGATTGTGCGTGATGATCAGGTAGCGAATCGGTTTGTCGGTAATGCTGCGGATGGTGGCGATCAGTCGCTGCCCCAATTTGGCGGTACCCAAGGCATCGATCACGACCACACCGTCCTGGGTGACGACGAAGCCGGCGTTGCCGTTCCAGCCGCGATTATCATCATTGATTTGCTCGATGTTGCCGTAGAGAAAATAGGTATCCGGTGCGAGACGATACAGCGGTAAGGGATCAGTGGGTTTATCAGCCTCAGTCAGTACGGTATGCGGCAATTCATCGTTATCGATGGCGCGTGCTGGCAAGCGGTGTTTGTCGGCACTGACTCCTGCGCCGCGGCTAATCAACTGACCATCGTTATGGTTGGCGGCGAGGGCAACCGCGCCCAGGCCCAGAGCGCAAAGCAGCGCTATGATGGCGCGCAACATCTGGCTAGAAAATAGCTTTGTGGACCAGATGGGTTGCATGCAAATTCTCCTTGTTCAATTGGCGCAGGCCTGAACGGTATTGCAGGTGTAATCATTGAGACCGTCATGAGCGTTCCTGGTTCACATAAGCGGCACTTCAAAATTCCTTCCAGGGATCCCCCAGAAACTCTTCGAGCATTATTGCGGATTTCCTGATTTTGCGCGATCTTTATCCAATTGGTGTTGAGTTATTAACTGCCGTAAGCTAGCCAGTTCCTCTTCGATGCGGTGTATACCTGTCTGGATATGTTGATCCAGCTCATGGGTGGCCGATTCCATCTTATTAATGGTTTTTTTACTTTCCTGT
>Ga0209536_100012762_pt1 | contig 12185 bp, 7 predicted proteins | sample DeeMarSeWOR28_12_FD_187461 | JGI IMG/M metagenome (GOLD analysis project Ga0209536, IMG submission 187461) | Marine sediment microbial communities from White Oak River estuary, North Carolina - WOR-2-8_12 (SPAdes) (version 2) | ecosystem: Environmental > Aquatic > Marine > Intertidal zone >...
TGCCGCGCGAGCCCACGCCGGTCAGCGAAATGAGAACGCGAAATAAATCCGTCTGGGTGATGATTCCGACAATCTCACCGTTTTGGTTGACCACCGGCGCTCCGGATATTTTATTTTTTAGTAGGATTTCGGCGGTTTCTTCAACGGTGTAATTTTGCGGCACCGTAATGGGTTTCGTTGTCATGATGTTTTTTACTTTGATTTGGGACACGAGGTAAAGCAGTTCGTGAATATCCAAGGTCGTCGCATCGGAAGCCGAGGCCCGTTTTAAATCACGATCGGTGACGATACCGACCAGTTTCCCTTTGTGCATCACCGGCAACATGCGGATTTCGTTCTCTTTAATCAGTTTCATGGCATCCTGCATTGACTCATCGGCATCAACGGTGATCACATTTTTGCTCATCCAGTTACGGACTAACATGATTATACCTCCATTTGTCGGTAACGATTAATTGGTGCTATTTTTCAAATTCTGGAAAACACCGTCGCACCCTTTGCCTCTGCTGCTGCAGCAAAAGGCAAGAAAATGAATCTGTCTGCGGCAGACTATCCAATCATTGTGCAAGGGATATGCCAGGAGAAATGGGGCCGATGGAATCTATAACCTACTGAATTTTATTTTTATTTTGTTATAGCGGCGCTGAGCGCGCAGTTTGGGCCGCATCGTCGGTGTCGACATTTTTTACAACGTGTAAAGCCATGGGAGGCTGAATGGAAAATCTCCATTTTCGGCTTGGTTGATGCACCAGGGCGCCCTACCCTTCCTCTTTGACCGATGTTTTAAACTTCAAGCCGTATTTTTCGATTTTGGAATGCAAGGTCGGTCGGGAAAGGCCGAGCAGCCTGGCGGCCTGGGAGCGGTTGCCATCGGTGAGGTTCAATGCTTCGCTGATCAGGATGCTGGCATAACGATCCATCAGCGCCTCAAAGGTGTTCCTTTCGCCCTTGGACATAATGGACTTTCGCAGCCATTGGCGGATGAGGTCTTCTTGCGCAACCCATCCAGATTCTTTCAGGACGGGTTCATCCCCTCTGGCCTGAATAATATCTTCTTGCTGAATGGGGGCACCGCGGCTGAAGATTAACGCTTTATGAATGGTGTTCGCCAGCTCACGGACATTACCGGGCCAATCATAGCTCTCCAGTGTCGTCCCGGCATCCGGGTTGATGCCGGGGTTGTTTATGCCGAGCTCCGAGGAAAACCGTGCCAGGAAATAGTCCGTCAGCAGCGCAATGTCCTCCCGGCGTTCACGCAGTGGCGGCAGTGATACGGTCACCACCTTCAGCCGATAATACAGGTCTTCGCGAAATCGGGCTTCGGCCAGAGACGTTTCCAGATCGCGATTGGTGGCGGCAATAATGCGGACATCAACCGGGATGGTCTGACGCCCCCCCAGACGCTCGATACTTTTTTCCTGCAGCAGCCGCAATATCTTGGCCTGAATGCTAAAGGGCATATCGCCGATTTCATCCAGAAGCACGGTGCCGCCGTTGGCCTGTTCGATTTTACCCACCCGCCGATGGACGGCACCGGTAAAGGCCCCTTTTTCATAGCCGAACAGTTCGCTTTCCAGCAGATTTTCAGGGATCGCCACGCAGTTGATGACCAGAAAGGGTTTATCGGCGCGCAGACTGTGCTGATAGATGGCCCGCGCCACCAGTTCCTTGCCGGTACCGGACTCGCCCCGTATCAAAACCGTCGCATCGGCGGTGGCAACCCGCCCGATGGCTTTGTAAACCTCCTGCATGGGTTTGCTGCGGCCGACAATGGCCTCAAGCGAAATGTCGCCGGGTTTGACATTCATTTTTACCGGCGAGCGCATAAAACGGCCGGCTTCCAGGGCCTGTTTAATCACCGCCAGCATCTCCGGCACATCAAAGGGTTTCAGGATGTAATCAAAAGCCCCCATCTTGGTGGCTTCAATGGCGGTTTCGGTGGTGCCGTAAGCGGTCATGATGATGACCGGCAGTTTTGGGTTCAGCTCACGGATCGCCCGGTAGGTTTCCAGCCCGCTGATTCCCGGCAGCCGGATATCGACAATCACCAGATCCGGCGAGATGCGCTGAATTATTTCGAGGCCGGTCTCACCCGATGCGGCGCTTGTGACCGTGTACCCTTCCTCGAACAGCAGTTTTTCAAAGCTTTTGCGCAGCTGATCGTCATCGTCAATGATTAAAATTTTGCTCATGGCTGGTTTCCAGAATCGGTAAAGAAATGACAAAGGCGGCACCCTGGCCCTCGATCGATTCGGCCGTCACCGAACCGCCGTGTTCTTCGATGATCCGGGCGACAATGCTCAAGCCCAGGCCGGTTCCCTCCTCTTTGGTGGTAAAAAAAGGCTCAAAAATTTTTTGGCGAATCGCTTCGGGAATTCCCGGACCGTCATCGCTGACCCTGATGACGGCAACGCTACCTTCGGAAGGGTTCATGGCTTTATCCTCATGTATGACAATGGTGCCGCCTTTTTCGATGGCCTCGCACGCATTGACCATAAGGTTGACCAGCACTTCCTTCAGTTGTTCCGGATCCACGTCGATTTCCGGCAGCGGCTGTTCGCGCTGAATCGTCACGCTGACATCATAGGATTTCAGCCGATGCTCAAGCAGCTGAAGGGGCTGATCGACAACGGCCGATGGACTGATCGACTGCATCTTGAGTTTTGGGGGCCGGGAAAACTCCAAAAAGTTCTGAACGATGGTGTCGATATGACGGATTTCCTCCGAGATGACCTCAAAATCCTCTTTTTGGGTGTCGGAAAGCTCGAGGGAGCGGCTCAGGCTGAACAGGCGCATTTTCACCGACGTAAACGGGTTCCGGATGCTGTGCGCCATTCCGGCGGCCAGTTTTCCTACCAGTGCCATTTTTTCCGCCTGCAGGAGGGATTCACGGCTCTTCTGAAGCTCGGACTGGGTTTCATCGACATCCTGGATCAAACCCCGAACGGTATTGCTGAGAGCCTTGACTTCATCACCGGCAGCCGGCATGTCGCCTTTGCGGTCGGCTTCAGCGGCTAGGCGGCGAACCGGACGTAAAACCTGATACCCCAGAACAAAGGCCAGAAGCATTGCCAGCAAAATGCTGATCGCCACGGCGGTGGCGGCGATGATTCGGAGCTTGAGCGCCTGGGAACTGCTTTCCGACCGGGCCTTTAGAATTCTTTGTTTATGGATGTCGCGGTATTTTTCACAAAGCTTTAGAACGGCAAAAAAAGCGTCGCGGGCCTGGCGGTGCAGAATTGCGCCCGCTTCGCGCTCTCCTCTCTGATAGTGATCAATGACGCGGTCCTTGATGGTGATGTAGCGGGTATATTCGGCCTTGATAAGATCAAGTGCAGTGCTTTCAACAGCGTCGGCGGCGGTCTGCCTGGCATCATCCATCCGCTCTTTGAACAGCTGGCGGTATTCGCCCAGTTGCCTCAGCCATTCGGGGTCGCCCTCGATAAAATAATAGGAAACAAACCCCTTCTGGTTGACCAGGGCTGTCTCGAGGGCTTCGGCGGTCTCAAACGCCGCCAGGTCTTTTTCCGTCACCGAGGTCAGCAGATTTTCCATGCGATAGGTATACCAGACCATGACCAGACCGCCGGCAATCGTAATAAAGGCCAGGGCGATCAAAATGATATAAATCCGCGCCCGCAAACTGATTTTCCGCCACATCGCTGGTTCCCCGTCAGGTCTGCTCTCGGTAAGATGCCTGCGCTTACCAGTACTTGAGTGATTTTCTGATTGCCTCACCCTGCTTTTTATGCTCGATCGTATCCTTTTTTTCAAGCGCCTGAGCCACTTTTTCAAGAAGATCTTCCAGCTTGATCGGCTTGAGCAGATAATCGAAAGCGCCGAGTTTCATGCCGTCAATACTTGTCTCCACGGAACCGTGGCCGGTCAGTAAAAGAACCTCAGCCTCAGGCCGGATTTTTTTGATTTCCCTCAAGGTCTCGATCCCGTCTATACCGCCCGGCATCTTGATATCCAGGATGACCACGTCAAAGATCTTCTTTTTCATCAGCTCCAGAGCCTCTTCGCCGCTGCGACAACCCGTCGTATCGATGTTTCGCTTTTTCAGGCGATTCATCAGCGTATCCAGAAAATCTTCCTCGTCATCGACGATCAACACATTAAAATAATGCATCTGGCCTCCTTCTGAAGAGAAGTGGTTTAAAACCTCATCGGCAATTTGTTTAGAAGTGGTTTCAAAACCTCAGATCAGGTCCAAGGGCAAGGCGTCCCGCGGATTGAAAACGGAGCGTACACGTCAGTACGTGAGTATTTGAATCCGCGGGACAACGCAGCCAATGGGCCTCAGATGGGGTTTTGAAACCACTTCTATTTTCTATCCGGGATTTTTATCGGAATAATCACCGTAAAGCTGCATCCTTTTCCCGGCTGGCTCTTGAACGTAATGGTGCCGCCCATTTTTTCCATGATATTGTAGCTGACCCACAGACCCAATCCGGTCCCTTTGCCGCTGACCTTGGTGCTGAAAAAGGGGTCAAAAACCCTTTTTTGTTGATCCGCCGGAATACCCGGGCCATTGTCTTTGACGACGACCCATATTTGAGAATCGATCCGGCGGCTTCTAACCTCAATTAAACCATCTCGACCGATAGCGTCAACAGCATTTGATATCAAATTCAAAAATACCTGCTGCAGCTGGGCCTGGTCGCCGGCTATAATCGGCAAATTTTCGGCCAGCTCCGTTTGGATGTCGATATTGTTGATTCTGGCATAATTTTCCAGGATGTCGATGGTTTGATTCACAGTCTCATTCACATCGACATCTTCCTGGCGGGGTTCCATTTTGCGGGCGTAGCCCAGCATGCTGTGAACCACTTTGCGCGCGCGTTCAACATGTTCTTCGATTTTCTTAAGAGACGTTTTGAACTCGTCATAGTTTTTGCTGCCCTTAAATTCTTCTTCAGCCAATAGATCTTCCATCCAACCGGTCTTCTGGATGATGACCGCCAGGGGATTGTTGATTTCATGGGCAACACCGGCCGCCATTTTCCCGAGCGCCGCCAGTTTGTCCGACTGAACCAGCTGCGCATTGAGTTCACCCATCTTTTTATCGGTCTCCATGAGCTGGCGAACCGCCATTCGGGTTGTGAAAACCGTTGTCAGGACGATGGCCAGAATACCGGCAATAATGATGCCGATTTCAACGTTGCGCGTGGCAAAGAGGCCGCCCATCTCCTGACGCACGTCCCGGCTGATCACCAGCAGCCAGTTTTTGTTTTTCAGCCAGCTTCCGGCATAAAACAGGCCCTTATTTGCACTGCTTTCCTGCTCGACGACCGTTGTTTCCTTGCCGAAAAGCGCGGTGTTGAGCGTCGAAGCACCCAGGATATCACCCTCGAAACGCGATCGCGTTTGCAGGACGCCGGTTTCGTTGACGATAAAGGCATCACCGGTTTTGCCGGTCTGCGCCGCCTGAACAAGGCCGCTAAAAATATCGGGATCAATGGTGGCTCTCAGAATCCAGTTTTTTTGATTTTCCTGACGGCGGACGGCGATGATGAAATGGGGCAGTTTGCGGAATCCCATAAAGACATCGCTGATGTAAATGCCCTTGGCCATGACTTCCCCAAACCAGGGCTGATCGAAATAATTTTTGCCCTCCAGATCATAAGGGCCGACGTAGGTCAGATGATTGCCCTGGTGATCGATCACGCCCAGATCCACAAAGGCGCCGGCATGCAGATTCATCATCATCAAGGTCTGGGAGAGGTTTTTCCCGTCGGTCATTTCTGCGAAGCTGTGGGTGTCGGCCATGGCGCCCAAAATAGCGGTGCGTTCCTTTAGGAACAGATCGACCGCCTCGGCCTGGGCCTGCGCGCGGTATCGGATCTGCTCCAGAATTTTATCCGTATACATCTTGGCAAACTGATAATAGATAGTCACCCCTAAAATAAGCAGCGGCGCCAGGGATACCAGCAAAGTAATGATAATGATTTTATGTTGGAGTTTGGAGTAGATCGATCTTTTCATAGCCTTATGTCCAGCCTGCTTTCGGGTTCCGGCATTCACTGAACGACGCAGAGGCAGTAAAATGGTCTGAACATCGTTTCTGGAAGTGGTTTCAAAACCTCAGATCCGGTTCAAGGGCCAGGCGCAGGCCGAACGAGAAAGCGCAGCATACGCGTTAGTATGTGAGCATTTATCGGAGGCCTGCAAGGCAGCCACTGGGCCTCAGATGGGGTTTTAAGACCACTTCTAAACAAGCCCCAGTATTTTCCACCACAATGCCGCCACCAGAATTAAAAGGCTCAATAGAACGGGCGTGGCTACCAGCCCCACCTTGGTGATATCCGATGACTTAAAATATCGATAACTGTATGCAATCGCGTTCGGCGGACAGCCGATCACCAGCAGAAAGGCGAACGAGGTGGCCATCCCCAAGCAAAGAGCGAGAATGGTCGGGTTCACCCCCTCCAGCTGGGCTATGGGAATCACAATCGGTAAAATCAGCGCGGCGGCTGCCACATTGGCCATGGCATTGGTCACCAGCGCACCGAAAATCCCCACTCCGATAAACAGCAGCAGCCAGCCGCCGCCTTTGACCAGCGGGAAGAAAAGATGGGCGAAATACGCCGCCGCCCCCGAATATCCCATCGCCAGCCCCAGGGAGATGCCGCCTCCGAAAATAAATAACGCGGTTCCCCACTCCAGGTTTTTATGGATATCTTCCCATTCCAGAACGCCGGTGAGGACCAGTGCAGCGACACCGAGCATTCCGGTAACCGAGTAATCTATACCATGGAATCCCTTGGTCAGCCACAACAGAAAGGTGGCGCCGCAGATCACCAGGGTCTTTTTTTCAAGCGCGCTCCAGGCGCCCAGTTTCTCTTTGAACACCGGCATCTTAATTTTTGGATCGGGCCTGCAGACGAGGTAGGCGATCCCGACGGCCGCCGGTACGGTAAGCAGGGCACCGGGCATAGCATACTTGATCCAGTCAAAAAAAGTGATTTCCATGCCGGTGAATTCCTTCAGAAATGCGGCGGCGACCATGCAGCGTCCGCCGCCCACTAAAGTTCCCATACCACCGGCCGAGCAGGCAAACGCCAGCGAAATTAACATAAAGCGGGCAGTGCCGGTGTTGGGTTCGATGCCGACCGCGCGCATCAACGGCAACATGGTAACGATGCCGATGGCGGTGGCCGCGGCATCATGCATAAATGTGGAGGCCAAGCCCAGACCGATGGACAGGATAAAGGTAAATCGGATTACGCTGCTGCCGGCCTTTTTTACGATAAAATAGCCCAGCCGCCGGGTCAATCCGGCCTTGTCCAGCGAAATGGCGAAGATCAGGCAGCACATGATAAAAATGACCACCGGATGCATATAGGGCGCCCAGGCCTCCTTGACATCCGCGATCCCCATGACCACCAAAAATACGCCGATACAAATGGCCGTAATTTCAAGCGGGATCGGTTCGGCCACGAATAGAAAAACCAATACCGCCAGGACCGCCAGAAACCGCTTGGCGGTCGGTGATAGGCCGTCAACGTAGCTGACCTCAATCTTTGACAATTTCGATTCCGCAGCCGTTTTTTTCAGATACGCTCCGGTTGCCTGCGGGCTGCCCGGGTTTTGCGCTTGAACGGTGTACGCGCTGGAAGGGCTTTTATCCTTTGAAACCAGAGCAAAGTGTGCGCCGATCGACTGCAAAAAAATCCCATCGGCATCTCCTGTAATTTTAAATTGCGTGCCTTCCGGCCGCGGCAGAAACATCACGATGATACCCAGCGCTAGCGCCAGGCTCAGTTGGAACCATTTTGATTTAAAAGGCATTGGCCCTCCTCATGTGTGGTCTGAAGATCGCACTGAAAAGCAAAACCATGATCTTCTCCATCTTGAATCAACGATTGTTCCTTGCGGCCGAAAACCGCTGGATTTTAACTTAAGATCAGACTCTTTTGCTAAGCAATCCCTATGCCACCTGACCGAATTGCCCAGACCACAATAAATATGTTCAATTTTAGATGGTTAGCGTCAAACCAGAGCTGTCACAAGGAGGGCTCGGAATATGCTTCTGTCAGGTTTTTTTACATATTGTAAAGACCGGAGGGTACCCATCACAGACAGGCGGTCAGGGCTCTTCTTCAAAGGGAGGAAAGAACCGTCTGGATATCTTTTGCGATTTTCGCCCTGTAAAAATTGACCTGCACCGGGTTGTTCATGATCATGTCGATCTGACGCGTATGAAGCGTCAGGTAACCGAGGATCTCCAGACGTTTTTGCATGAGCGCCATGTCATGATCTTCGATGCGCGCCCACAGGTTGTCTTCATTGATATCCAGCCGAAAACCATGGGTTTCGAGGATCTCGGCAATCAGTTCGACCCGGCTGAGCCGTCTTTCAAAATCTGCGGCACCGCCTTTGAATTGGAAGCTGATGTAATTTTCAGAGGACCGTTCACCGACCAGTGCTTCGAGGATTGAAAAATGATATCCCAGACGTGTGTTCAGGCTGCAATAATTTTTGGATATCATAAAATAATTGCGTTCGGCATACGACGACCGCATTCCGGTCTCCAGCGCCCGGTTGGCCGTGGACTGAAACATGACCGATAAAAAGCCCCTGCCGTCAATCGCCGGGGGACCCTCCCAGGCAATGGCGGTAAACCCTTTCCAAAAGGCCAGCATCGGGATGCAGGCGATGTTTTCCAGCTTGACGTATTTGCCCTTGACTTCTTGGACGAAGCCGTCGTCCAGATTCAATATCCACCACTGCATCGGCACGTTGTAGTAAAGCTGTTTGCTGGAGCGTTCCGCAAAATTGTGATCCCGGCCGAAATCAAACATCTCCTGGACCGATTTTTCATGGATAAAGCGGGTCATGTCATGAAAGGTCCGGCAATTGGCGGGTGTGAAGTTTGACGCATCCGGGTCCAGCAGATTCAACGGAATGATTTGTCTGCTGACCGCGGTTAATGTCTCATATACCGGGCTGCCTTGCATCAGGTTTTTGGATGTTGCAACCGCCTTCAGTAGCCGGTCGACTCTGCCTCTATAAATCGCACGACCGCTCGCATCGACGGTGACGCGCTCGCCTGTTTTTAGAGACTCCAGGAGGCCGGGAATCCCGAACAGCGCCGGGACGCCGAATTCTCGGGCGACGTTGGCAAGGTGACCGGCAAATCCCCCCTTTTCGGTGACGACTGCGGCCGCCCGGTTCAGCAGGGATGCCCAGCGGGGCAACGCCTGCCTGGCCACCAGAACGCCGTTTTCCGGAAACGCCAGCACATCGGCGCCTTTTTCGACAATTGCCACGGTCCCGCAGGCGGCCCCGGGGCTCGCGGTGACGCCCTGCCCGGAAAGGATCAGGTTCTCACCGGATTCAGGACTTGTGACGGGCTGATGTGCCCGGGGGATCTCTTTTTGATGCAGCGGCCGGCACTGCAGCACATAGATGTTTCCGTTTGAGCCGATCACCCATTCAATGTCCTGGGGTGAGCCATACATGTCTTCTAGGGCCGCGCCGATTTCCGCCAGCGCTGCGGCCTGGCCATGATCGATGGACGGCAGCAGCTTGTCCTCCTCGACCAAATCTATCCGACAGACGCCTTCTTCAGGGTAGCAGGCGAACTTTCTTTCTTTGACACTGATATTTTCCTGTATCACGTGCATCGGCGGTTGACGCGAAACCACAAAAAGGTCGCAGGCGTCGCTGCCGTCAACCACCAGCTTGGGTAGGCCCCAGGCTGAGTTGATGTAGATCGATTCGTCATGGATATTAACCGGGTTCCGGGTGTAGGTGACACCGCCGGCCAGACCCTCCACCATCACCAGGCACCCGACGCACATGTCGATGTCTTCGTCCCGGAAGCCCCGGTTCAAGCGATAGGTAATTGCCTGCAGACTGTATTTGCTCGCAACGATCTCTTTGTAGGCTTCAAAGACGTTATCAAAACTGACATTCAATATGGATCGGTATTGACCGGCGAATGAACTTTCAAAAGCGTCTTCCCCCAGAGCACTGCTGCGCAAAGCGACGGTGATTTTCCCCGTGGAATTTCGCTCCAATTGGCTCCAGGCATCGGTGACGGCCCGGATGAGTTCCGGTGGGATCTCGGAACGAATAATCATTTGCTGGATTTCGGCACTGAAATTATAAAGCGCTTCGATCGCTTGTGTATCTGCAGACTGGAAGCGCCTTTGGATTTCGGGCTGCAGATCGTTGTGTTCGATAAAACGCCGGTAAGCCTCGGAGGTGATGACAAAACCATCGGGGATACGCATGTCGAGGTTTTTGCGGATCTCGCCGAGATTGGCCATTTTGCTGCCGACCAGATCAACGATGTGCTTGTCCACCGCTGAGAGCGGGACCACCAGTCTTTCGTCGATCGGGGCTTTTTGGGGGTCGAGGAGCTGATCGATGGTTTCCTGGAGATAATGGTATGCCGGATAGAGGTCCTTGTATTTTTCAGGTGCCAGTCGATCCAGATGCTTGACCATGTTAAAAACATTCACCGATACCGAGGTGCAGACAGCCCGAATAAAGGCCATGCCGAAGGGGCGTCCGCCGGCCAGTGCATGCTCGATATCGGCCATGATGTCAAGCGCCTTGTTGTTGGCATTCAGAAGCAGTTTGAAGCTGTGGTAGCGGTCCTGAAATTCAATCCGCAGGGCATCGGCGTCGGTGGGCTCCCGAGCTTGCTTCTTCCTTCTCAGCTTCTGCAGCACTCTTTGGATGATTTCCATTAAAATACTTGAAATGATTGTTGCGAGTTATGGGTTCCGGGTTGCGTATTGAGCGTTTCGGGTGATCAAAACGAATTTTATCTTATCTCTTTTCCGCTTTAGGCATATACCGTCAAAAAGATAACAATTGAACGTGCCGTACGCCAGGGTCGATGAGACTGAAAAGGCTAAAGGCATGCTGAGTGTTGCCTTTAGCCTTTTCCTTATACAGAAGATTGACACCTTTGCCAAACAAACAACGAAAAACCAATATTGAAATGGTAGTGAGTGCTGAGGACTGAAAACTGAGCGAGTCGCTGTTTCCATCGGCCAAATCTCTTTAACTCGGTCCTCAGTCCTCGTTACTCAGTCCGCTTCAACCTGCGACTAGTGCTCCAGCTTCAGCCCCCAGCCTTCAAACATGTACAGGAAGGCAAAACCGTACCAGACGGTGTAAATCACGTAAAACATCAACGACAGGACGACGATGCCGTAACGGTCGGATATCTTCTGAGGTTCGATCCGGTAATAATTATAGACCGTTTCTACCGCCTTTTTTTCGACGGTTGCAACCACATCCGCGGCTTTAAACTTTTTCTGTTTTTTCAAATCTTTATCCATTTCTTTGCCGGCCGTCCACCAGTTATACATCACCTGCCTTTCATCATAGCCGTATCGGGTGGAAAGCTTCCGGCCGTCATTGAGATACATGCTGTCGGAATCTTCCAGGCAGCTCTGCAGAATCGCACCCAGATCACCGGATACCTTTAATGTGCTTTCGGACACATTGATCAGCGCGCCGGCTTTTTCAAACAGCAGGGAGGTTTGCCGGGCCTGGTCCGCGCTTTTAAGTGTCAGTGTCATTTCCACGGTGCTGCCGGCAAACGGCTTCACGTCTTCTCTGAGTTTCGGGATGTAGTAGGCGGATCCTTTAGAAATGGAATTGTAGAGGTCATCGAGGTATTCCAGCCCGTTTTTGCCGTTAAACACCGGCGAGAAGAAAATAATCAGCACGACGATGAATGCCGCCATCATTGCAAGGCCCAGAATGAATTTTTTCTTGTCAGCGATCATGATACCGCCTCCTCTCCCTTCAGCTTGCCGATATTCGTCAGAAAGGTACCGATCACCCAGACGCCGAAGCCTCCGATGACGATGAAAAAAGCCCAGATGCCGATAGCGTTCAGCAAGGCCCCGGTCTGTTTGGAAATCGGTATCACTTCCATCTCGCCCAGCTTGGCCGGCAGGGCAAAAAAGCGGTTCATGAAGCCGGCCAGTACCGCCATGGCATAAAATCCCCGGATGGTGATGCCTTTGACGACCTTGGTCACCATCGCACCGATCTGGATGCCGAGCAACGACCCCAGCAACATTCCCATGGCCAGGGTGTAGAAAATAAAGCCGTAGATGGCATACTGGCTGATGGCCGCATAGCCGGCCGTGAAAACAATCTGGAAAATATCGGTTCCGACGGTGGTCATGGACGAAACCCCCAGCATA
>Ga0209536_100012763_pt1 | contig 12184 bp, 13 predicted proteins | sample DeeMarSeWOR28_12_FD_187461 | JGI IMG/M metagenome (GOLD analysis project Ga0209536, IMG submission 187461) | Marine sediment microbial communities from White Oak River estuary, North Carolina - WOR-2-8_12 (SPAdes) (version 2) | ecosystem: Environmental > Aquatic > Marine > Intertidal zone >...
CAAGCTCGTTTATAAAAAGACCAATGGCCAATACGATAACCCTCTCTGGACGGGTAAAGACACCCACCGAACATTCAATCCCAGCTGCTTCTGCCCTTGACTTTATATAACTAACTGAAAATGAAACTAGAAGAACAGAACCGGTAAGTAAAATACCGCTTATGGAACCTTCGTTAGCATAAAAATACAGGATACCCAACAGGATAAATCCCTCAGCTAAACGATCTATAGTAGAATCAAGTATGGCACCAAAATGTGTAATTCGGTTTGTGTGTCTAGCAAGAGCGCCATCAAGCATATCGAGGAAACCTGCTACAAGAACCATAATACCCGCGGCAAGAAAATTAGCGCTCACTATTAGTGCTACTGATCCAGAGGCTAGTATAAGATTAAAGAAGGTAAGGGAATTTGGGGTAACTGGTGTTTTAGCCAACACTCTGACCACGGGATTGGTAAAATAGCAGGATATAGTTTTACGAAAACGTGATAAACCTGTCATAAAAATATTATCCTTTAATTTAAATATAAATCATACCGAGGCAGATATGGCATCGTAATTAAGAGAAGCCTTTTGCTGTGTAGTTTGACCTTGTATCGTTATATAAAAATTCACTACTCGTTGCGCGATCTCCCTCCAGTCATGTTTTTGAGCGGTTATGAAACCTCTGTCTCCCATCTGTTGTCTTAATTGTTTATCATCAATAAGTGTTTTAAGTGCTTTCGATAATTCGATGTAATTCTTAGGTGGAACTAGATATCCCTCCACTTCATTGGTCATAACACTAGCATAGCCCTCTATGTTAGTTGCAACTACTGGTTTGCCGAGTGCCATGGCTTCCAGAAGGACTATGCCGAAGCTCTCTCTACCCGTAGCTGGTGTGCAGAATATATCAGCAGTTTTATAATAACGGGGCAACTCGTTATAGTCTACCATACCTACAAAAACGACATCTGCTATTTTATGGCGCTTAACATATCCTTCATATTTACGACGGAATATTATGCCGGGACCGACAACTATAAGACGGCAATCTGTGAGCTCCCTTTTTATTCGATTGTAGGCTTTTAGTAAGTAGTCAAATCCCTTGCGCTTTTCAAGGCGACCAACAAAAAGTATGTTTAATTTGTTATCAGAGAACTCTTCAATCGGCGCGGTGTCCTGTGAGAAGTGTTTCATATCGATGCCATTGGGAATAATAGTAAATGGCCCTCGAATGTGCTTAATTGCATAGTCCGCAGCAGGTTTTGAAACAGCAATTTTACCTAATAGTTTACGTTGACGGCGGTTCAACATCAACTTGGAAATAGGCCAGCCAAAGTTATAGCCAGGACTACCATGGCAAGCATGGAATGTACCTATATTCACCGAATTCGAAAAGCGAAGCACGGCACTACATAGCATTGGCATAAATGGCTCGTGGAGGTGTATGATATCGAATTGTTCTCGTGATAGTACCTCTTTTATTTCAGATGCTAATCTCAAAGAAAAGCTGATACGAATTGTAGTACCACGGACAGGGAACGGGCGAGCCTTACCGATGTGAAGGAAGTGTTTATCTTCGTCGAGTATGGACCGAGACGCTGGAGCGATTATCTTTACATCATGCCCCATCTCGATGAGCTGGTCATGGAGAGCTAGTATATGGTTGACTACACCTCCTGGGTGGATGAAGTCATAAGGAGAAACTAACCCAATCTTCATAAGAAACCGCTTTATGCTCTGTTAATTTAATAGTGCATTACTTATAAGGCTAGGATTTTTTATTTGTAGTCCTGATTGCCGGCTGGCATCCCGGTTGCTCTGTAATGAACTCCTCAACCATACGACGGGCTTCATTATCTGTATACTGAACCGGTGGAGACTTCATAAAGTAGGAAGAAGGCGCCATTAGAGTTCCTTTTAATCCTCGATCTAGGGCAAGCTTGCAACAACGTATAGCATCAATAACGACACCGGCTGAGTTAGGGCTGTCCCAAACTTCAAGTTTCAATTCTAAATTCAGCGGAACATTACCGAAGGTACGCCCCTCCATTTTAATATGGCAGAATTTACGATCGGTGAGCCAAGGAACATAATCGCTAGGGCCGATATGGATATCATCTGGATCCAATTTATAATCAAGTTGGGAGGTTACTGAATTGGTCTTTGATATTTTTTTAGATTCAAGGCGTTCTCGCTCTAGCATGTTTAAAAAGTCGGTATTGCCACCGAAATTAAGTTGGTATGTCTTTTCTACCTTGACACCGCGATCCCGGAATAGGCGTGTGAGCACCCTGTGGACGATAGTTGCCCCAACTTGTGATTTAATATCGTCGCCAATTATGGGAAGTTTCTTTTTTTCAAAACGTTGCTGCCAATATTTTTCCCGGGCTATAAATACAGGAACACAGTTTATAAATCCACAGCCGGCTTCTAGTATTTGTTCTACATACCACTTTGTGGCTTCTTCGCTACCTACTGGGAGATAGCTTATGACAACATCCGTCTTAGTATCCTTCAGAATTTTAACAATATCGGCAGTTGGGCCCGGTGCCTTTTCTATTATTTTAGAAAGGTATTTACCAAGACCATCGTGGGTCATACCCCTTTCCACTTTGACACCGCTGGGCGGTATATCACAGAAATTAAAGGTATTGTTCGGTGGTGTAATGATTGCTTTAGCTAGATCTTGACCGACCTTGTTCTTATCAATATCAAAGGCGGCGACAAAGTTGATATCACTAATATGGTAACCACCTAAGTTTACATGCATTAGCCCAGGAACGAATTCAACGTCTTTGGTTTTTTTATAGAAATGAACACCTTGCACCAGTGAAGAACAACAGTTACCGATCCCTATTAAGGCTACATTTATACTACCCAAATTTTACCCCTTTCCGGTAATACAGCATTATATAGTAGATTTTCCTTTCATTGACGCTACCCCTTAGAATCAGTCAATAATTGCGATGATTATTTGTTAGCTTAGATGAAAATAGGAAATGTACTTTTATATAATCAACTTTTTCCGATTCTGAATACTTTGGTATTGCATATAGGATAAATACCCCGAGTGGCTGGTTTACCATTTTTGAGGGTGACTCGCTGCGGATTCTTTATTTCTGTGTTTCCATGACATTTTACACAGTAGGCTTGCAATATCTACTACCTCCTCCAAAACACTATTTGAACTATATCTATTTTTAAGGTAGATTGTCAAGATTTTAAAGATGAATTAATCATACAAATACCTTTTGTGGCTGCCAATGCCCCCTGTCTGCATTAAGATATAGCACCGCCAGAAAAAAACCATCCTTGTTGTACGCACGGCATCTTTTTTCTTCACCATTTGAAATGTAGTCGTCCTTAACATCTATGGAGCCACCGTTTTTAATAACCTCTTCTTGTTCATCACTAACTACCAAAGATGACCAGTGCCCAAGTACGCTATCTATAGGGTATACAAGTTGTTGCCAATTGCTAACTGAAAAAGCATCCTCTAGTTGGCATAATGAAACAGTATCTTCAATATTAAATGGTCCGTAACTCCGACGAATCAGTTTTTTGAGGTGAGCACCGCATCCAAGTAGCTCACCCAGATCGTATGCTAGAGAGCGAATGTAAGTACCGCGACTACATTCTACTTCAATAGAAAGAAAGGGTGAATTGAAATCTAATAGCTCAAGGCGATAGATAGTAACATTGCGCGCTTGGCGATTGATATTAGCACCTTCTCGGGCGAAGTGATAAAGACGCTTGCCCCTATACTTAATAGCACTGAACATTGGCGGTAATTGTTTTATTGAACCGTGGAATGAAAAGAGTGCCTGCTCTATCTGATAAGGATTTATCGCTGAAAACTCACATTTTCTAGTAGTATTACCATATGCGTCAAAAGTATCTGTAGTAGTTCCTAGTTCTATCTGGGCGCGATATACTTTGCTTGCTTCAAGAAGAAACTCGATAACTTTCGTGCCTTTACCGAAACAAACCGGTAGGACACCGCAAGCCATAGGATCGAGAGTGCCAGCATGACCGACCCGAAGCTCACCAGTCAGACGTCTTATGATGGATATGATACTAAATGATCTAGTACCCGAAGGTTTGTTGATATTAAAAATACCGTCCATAATCAGTCAGACTCCCCCTTCTTTATTACTCTATCGATCAGTCCCAAGATGCGGGATCCCTTTTCGATAGAATCGTCCCAGCGAAAGTCCAGTTTTGGTGTATGGCGTAACCTGATGCGTTTTGAGAGTTCATTGTGGAAGAAACCAGAAGCGGCGATTAGCGTGCTAAGTATCTCTTTCTTTTCATTATTGTTGCATAAGCAACTAAAATAAACCTTGGCATATTTGAGGTCACTAGACGTTTTAACATCGGTAATTGAGACTAAACGTCTGAGTCTTGGATCTTTTATTTCCCGCATAAGCAAGTCGCTAATCTCTTGACGGATGAGGTGATTCACCCGCTCTATACGATATACCATTCTTTTTCCTAGTCGGCTGCTTGGCGACTGAAGAATTCGAAAGTATCACCGACCTGAAAATCGTGATAATCCTTGATCATTATACCGCACTCATAGCCGTTAGTTACTTCTTTAACATCATCCTTGAAGCGTCTAAGTGTATCGACTACAGATTCGACAACGACTTTGCCGTTGCGAAGTAACCTCAGTGATGTACCACGACTCACCTTACCTTCGGTTATATAAACGCCAGCAATGCTTCTCTTTTTACTACTTGGGAATAAAGCTCTTACTTCGGCTCGACCAACTATAACTTCCTTATATTCGGGTTCAAGCATACCCTTAAGGGCTTTTTCTACATCGTCTACTAAGTGGTAAATAACATTGTAGTTACGGATATGTATATCTTCCGTTTCAGCCAGGCGTTCAGCACCGGTTTCAACACTAGTGTTAAAAGTGATAACGAGACCTTTTGACGCGATAGCTAGCATAATGTCGCTTTCTGTAACGTTACCACTACCTGTATGGATGAGATTTACTTGTACCTCATCCGTACTGAGTTTCTGTAAAGAATTTTTTATCGGTTCAATACTGCCTTGAACATCGGCTTTGATGATAATATTAAGCTCCTTTACACGACCAGTACTTATCTGATCAAAGATATTATTAAGACTAACCGCTTTAGATGCCTTATCGTCCTCCGCCTTCTTTCTTTCTGCTAACTCTCTTGCCTTACGTTCATCAGACACAGCTGATAATGTATCTCCGACTTGAGGGACCGCGTGCAAACCGAGAATAACAACAGGCATTGACGGTTTTGCCTTCCTCACCTGCTTGCCAGTATCATTAAACATAGCCTTAATCCGCCCCCAGGTGGTACCGACAACCACTGAATCACCGGGTTTCAGAGTACCATCATGAACAAGAACTGTGGCTAGAGGTCCTTTTGTCTTATCCATTTCTGCTTCAATTACCACTCCTGTTGCCGGTTGATGAGGATCGGCTAAAAGGTTTTCCATCTCAGCTACCAGAAGCAGATTTTCGAGTAAGTCATCGATACCCTTCTTAGCCTTTGCGGATGTCAGTACGCTAATGGTGTCACCACCCCACTCTTCGATAACAAGACCGGCATCAGCTAGTTGTTGCTTAACCGTTTCTGGGTTGGCGTTTGGTTTATCTATCTTGTTGATAGCTACCACTATAGGTACATTGGCTGCCTTAGCATGGTCAATTGCTTCCAAAGTCTGCGGTTTTACACCATCATCGGCGGCTACTACCAATACTGTGATGTCTGTAACACGAGCACCACGAGCACGCATAGCGGTAAAAGCTTCATGACCCGGTGTATCAAGAAAGGTAATCTTCTGGCCGTTGACCTCTACCTGATAGGCACCAATATGTTGAGTAATACCCCCAGCTTCTGAATCCATTACATTCGATTGCCTGATAGCGTCCAATAGCCTTGTTTTGCCGTGATCAACATGCCCCATTATTGTTATTACCGGCGGTCTTGGTTTTAAATTACTCTTCTCTTCAGTAAGAAGTTGATGTTTTTTAATCTCGCTGATAACACTAGCTGTCTTACGGGTTACTTGGGGTTTAAGCTGAACTTTATAACCAAAAGCAACCGCCACAAGCGATGCTGCATCATAATCAATAACTTGGTTTATATTTACCATGATGCCATTCTTCATAAGCTGCTTGATAATATCAACAACACTGACATTGATAGATTCAGCTAGCTGTCTAACACTTATGTTGGATGGAAGTTTTATTGGTTTCGCCTCAGTTGAAGACGAACTTTTTTCAGGTGTTTCTGGGATTGTTTCGTCGTTATTAAAATTATTTACTTTAACCATTTACATATCATCCACTAAATCATTAATAGATTTAACAAGCTGTTCTCTATCATGAGGAGTAATGTTTGTTTTAAGGGCATGTTCTAAGCGATTGTTTTTAAAAGCATTGTGCCAGCATTCTTTTGACTGACAGAGATAGGCGCCACGCCCCGATTTTTCTCCACTAGTATCAAATTGGACACTACCATTGACATTACGTACTAAGCGAATCATTTGTCGCTTGTGCATTGTTTGATGGCAGGTAATACACATGCGTAATGGAATGCGTTTGTTAGTATTCATCTTCATCGTCGCCATAGTCATCATAACTTCTTCGCTGTTTCTTTAGCCGGATACCATCTTCGGCGGTCTCTCTCCTCTTGGAAGATTTCTTTTCCTTTTTCGTCTTGGATCCTGGTTTGGGTATTGCAGTTGATATTATTTCTTCTGCGAACCTCAACTCCTTCTTCGCCGTTTTTACTTCATCTTTCTTTAAAGAAGATGGTATTTTGAGTTCATTGCCAATGACCTCTGCTGCATCGCTTTTATTATCCGAGGTACTCGAAGGAACAGGTGTTTCAACAGAGGTTTGAAGACCCTCAAACAATAGCTCCTCAGCGGTATCGCTGACATCTTCATCCCTTTCTCCCATTTCCTTCAACCTTTCCTCCTCAACCTCAGAAGCGCTCTTTATATCTATTCGCCAGCCGGTGAGTTTGACTGCCAGTCTTACATTCTGTCCCTCCTTGCCAATGGCAAGGGATAGCTGTTTATCGGGAATAACAACGGTTGCCGTCTTTTGGTCTTCATTTACGGTAACACTTGTTATTTTTGCGGGACTTAGGGCATTAGCCATAAAGTTGGTAATATCCGCGTCCCAGTTGACGACGTCTATCTTTTCGCCGTTAAGCTCGTTGACGATATTTTGTATTCTTATACCGCGCAAACCAACACAGCAGCCGACAGGGTCAATGCCTTCTTGGCGTGCAGCTACAGCAACCTTACTACGAAAGCCAGCTTCTCGCGCCACCGCCTTTATCTCGACAGTACCGTTAAATATCTCGGGCACCTCAAGCTCAAAGAGTCGGCGAAGAAGATTGGGGTGGGAGCGTGAGACTATAAGTAAAGGTCCCTTGACTGATTGGGCTATTTCCAAAAGATAGACTTTTAATCTTTGACCTATGTGATACCTTTCATTCGGAGCTTGCTCTGCTACCGGCATAACTGACTCGGTTCTGCCTAGATCGATAAATAACTGACGGGCTTCAACACGCCTTACAACACCTGTTATTATTTCCCCTTCTTTATCAGTATATTCTTCGAAAATGGCACTATGTTCAGCTTCGTGCAGACGCTGTAAAATAACCTGTTTGGCTGTCTGGGCGGCAATACGCCCAGCGTTGCGTGGCGTATCCTCGACATTGATAACGTCGTCAAGTTTTACTTCAGCATTGATTTTACGAGCATCAATATATGCGATCTCAGCGCGGGGATCTAATACTTTCTCGACTACTGTCTTCTGCGCCCATACTTCAACCTTGCCGCTTGACGGATCGATTTTAACAGAGATTTCCTGCATAGGAGTGAAACTGTTTTTGCGGTAGGCTGATACGAGAGCAGATTCAACAGCATTTAGCACTACTTCTCGCGGCAGATTCTTTTCAGCTGCCAGTTGTGTTATAGCCAATAAAAAATCACTCTTCATACTGGAGAAAAACCTCCACTATATCAATAATTCGAAATAAAAAAGTGGGATTTAAACCCACTTAGATTACACATTTTCTACTTGCTACAATATATCACAAATTATTGCCCGATGCAACACCCTGGGTGAATTAAAATAGTGTTATAATAGACGTAGCGCATTTCATTACAGCATCCCTAATCGATAGAAAAGGATGTTTTAACAGGAAAGCGAGTATGCAAATGACAGATAGAGAAAAACAACTTGGTTATCGTTTTTTGAAGTTATTCAGAAGAAATTTTGTAGCCGGCATTCTAGTTGTTGTGCCACTGGTAATAGCTGCCTGGATTCTGTGGTGGGTGTTTTCAAGTGTAGATAGTATACTGCAACCATTAATAGAAGCCATCTTTGGACGTGAGATCCAGGGGCTTGGCTTTGCTATATTTCTAGTGATTATATATATCACTGGCGTTGTTGCTAGCAACTATCTAGGGAAAAGAGTAATCAACTTTACTGACACACTAGCCAGAAGAGTACCGATATTTCGACAGCTTTACATAAGTGCCAAACAAGTAGTTGAAGGCTTATCGGGAAAGGGGATGAATAAAGCTGCTTTTAGGGAGGTTGTATTCGTAGAATTTCCCCGACCGGGGATGACTACTATCGCCTTCGTAACCAACATAATAAAGGACAAAGATGGTAAGAAATACTATGGATTATATATTCCCACTGCACCAGTACCAACATCAGGTTACTTTGAGGTTGCTACCGAGGAACAGGTTATCCATACCAGCATTTCGATAGATGAAGGGATAAAGATCGTTGTTTCTAGTGGAATGATATTACCAGACAAGGTAGCTACGGGTAAATTGGAAGTCACGGGAGAGCCTGAGAGTCTAGCAGATGCTTTTACATCACTGGGAAAGCAACAAGGCAACACCCATAATGAGTGTGAATAATCCTAGAAGTACAGCAATCAACCCACCTATCTTCAGTCCACCAGGCTCAGGTCTTTCCGGTGTATGCTCGATGTATTCCCTAACATCGCTGCGGGTTGAAATGGCTTTGTAATAGTCTTTTTCTTCGTATCTACCCCAAAGAAATGCTACGATTCCAAGTAAGAGAAAAAACACGCCGAGCATACAAACTATTAAAAAGTCAACATTAGACATCAGTGAATTGCTCCTGTTTGAATGCTATAAGCAAAAAGTATAACTATTTCAGAAACTTGTTACAATAGGTATACTTGTTAATCTTACTATTTTTCTAGCTATTTTATTTCGGCGGTTGCACCGGCAGCCTCTAACTTAGATTTAGCTGCTGCTGCATCGTCCTTGCTAACGCCTTCTTTAACGGTTTTCGGAGCAGATTCTACAAGATCTTTTGATTCCTTAAGGCCAAGTGCAGTTAACTCACGCACCGCTCTTATGACGTTAATTTTGTTGGCGCCTACTTCTTTAAGGATAACATTAAATTCTGTCTTTTCCTCTTCCTCTGCTGTAGTTGCTACATCGGTTGGTGCTGCTGTAGTGGCGGCAACCGCTACTGGAGCAGTTGCAGTGACGCCAAATTCAGATTCGAGGGCTTTTACAAGTTGAGAGAGATCAAGCACAGTCATGTTCTTTATTTTATCAATTATTTCCTGTGACAAATCTGTTTTTTTAACATCTTTTTCTTTAGCTTCACTGGCAGCTGTTTTAGTTGATTTGGTGGTTTTTTTTCCTGCGATTGGCTTCTCTTTTTCAGCTTCAACTGTAGTGGTTTCCTCGGTGGTTATTCCCTCTTTTTCTTCTGGCATTTATTTTTCCTCCAATTGTTTTATTCTGGATTGCAGTAGGTTATTAAAGTTCCTTAATGGATGTGCGAGGCAGTTCACGAGACCGGCGATGGGATTTCGCATCCCAGCAATTATCTGAGCTAAAAGTATATCTCTAGAAGGTATACTTGCTAGATTTATTACGTCATTCTGATTCAGTAACTGGTTGCCTAAAAAGCCTCCCTTGATACTTAGAATGGAGTCTGAAGAGCGTATATAGCCCATTAGGATCCTCGCTGGTTCTGTTACATCATCATAACCGAAGGCAATTGCTACCGGACCTTTAAAATGATTAACTATGAACTCTTTACCCGCTTTCTCAGCTGCAAAACGGGCAAGGGTATTCTTAACTACTCGGTATTCAATGCCGATTTCACGCAGCTTACGACGCAAAAGGGTTAGTTCAGCATTTGATAGCCCCTTATAATCGGTGAGTATACCGCTACTACATCTAGTTATCGCTTGTTTTAATTCTGTAACAACTTGAGCTTTTTGTTTTTTATTCAATGTTTCACCTCCAAACTGGACTTATTAAAAAGTCCTCGTGCCAAGGGCTCAAGGACTTTAATATTCTGCCAATGCCCTCAATCCTCGGCAGGTAATATTTAAACCTAAAAAAGGTACCCACTTTCTCTGGAAGAGACCAGTTGATATTATTTAGCTGTTAATGATTATGCGGTACTCAGAGCTAGTACCATTCTAAGGTCAAGTTTGATGCCGGGACCCATCGTGGTTGTTAAAAAGGCACTTTTTATATACTGCCCCTTGACACTGGCAGGTTTCGCCTTTATAACGGCTTCAATAACCGCCGTTAAGTTAGATACTAGCTTATTAGTCTCAAAGCTTATCTTGCCAATGGGTAGATGAATAATGGCAGTTCGATCAAGTTTAAACTCAACACGACCCTTGCGGGCATCTTCTATGACACGTGGCAGATCATCAGCGGCAACTACCGTACCTGCTTTAGGATTGGGCATAAGTCCCTTGCGGCCTAAAATTTTACCCAATTTGCCAACCTTGCCCATCATATCGGGAGTGGCAATGGCGGTATCAAATTCCAACCAGCCGCCTTCGATCTTCTTTACAATGTCTTCGCTACCGACTATATCAGCACCAGCTGCACTGGCAATCTTCTCAGCTTCACCCTGGGCAAAAACAAGAACTCGTATTTCCTTACCTAGACCGTGAGGTAAAAGAGCGACACCACGTACCTGCTGACTGGCATTGCGTGGATCGACGCCCATTCGCAGATGGAGTTCGACAGTTTCATCAAAATTAGTATAGGTAATTTCCTTAGCCAGCTTAATGGCTTCTAGTGGTAGGTATTCGCTATTTTTATCAAGCCGTTTCATCGACTCAGTATATTTTTTACTGTGTGTTGTCATCTTCTATTCTACCTTTATACCCATACTGCGAGCTGTACCGGTAATTATCTTCTCAGCTCCGTCAATATCGTTTGCATTTAGATCACGTGCTTTTTGTTGGGCTATTTCTCGCAGCTGTTCACGGGATAAGGTGGCAGATTCGTCATGGCCGGTGGAGCTAGCTCCCTTTTCAATACCCAATGCTTTTTTCAGCAGGTCGGTTGTTGGGGAAGTTTTTGTAATGAATTTAAAAGATCTGTCTTGGAAAACAGTTATTTCAACTGGTATTATTGATCCAGTTTGTTTAGAAGTACGCTCATTGTATTCCTTACAAAAAGCCATGATATTAACTCCGTGTTGTCCAAGAGCCGTACCTACTGGAGGCGCTGGATTAGCCTGCCCAGCTGGTAACTGTAACTTAATCATCGCCTTAACTTTTTTTGCCACTTTCTCTCCAATTGAATTCTTATGAAATTAGAGTTTTTCCACCTGTAGAAAATCGAGTTCAACGGGTGTCTCTCTTCCGAAAAGCGAAAGAAGAACCTTTACCTTGCCTTTATCACTGTCTATTTCATCGACAGTGCCAATAAAATCAATAAAGGGTCCGTCAATAACTCTTACACTCTGACCCTGCCTAAAGCCGACCTTAACTCGTGGTGCTTCTGCTTCCATCTGTTTCATTATTCTTTTAACTTCATCTTCTTCAAGAGGTACTGGTTTATTACCACTGGCAACGAAGCCGGTGACGCCTGGTGTATTGCGTACGATATTCCAACTGAGATTGTTTAATTTCATCTGGACAAGAATATAACCAGGTAATATCTTTTTTGTTACTGTTCTGCGCTGACCATTCTTAACCTCTACCTCATCTTCTGTGGGTATGACAACATCGGAAATATCCCCCTCAGAATCCATCGATTTTATGCGCTGTTCAAGATTCTTCCTAACACGTTCTTCATAGCCAGAATATGTGTGAACAACGAACCAATTCTTTCTATCCTCAGCTGTCATGGTATCTCTCATAAAAAGAATTG
>Ga0209536_100012764_pt1 | contig 12184 bp, 7 predicted proteins | sample DeeMarSeWOR28_12_FD_187461 | JGI IMG/M metagenome (GOLD analysis project Ga0209536, IMG submission 187461) | Marine sediment microbial communities from White Oak River estuary, North Carolina - WOR-2-8_12 (SPAdes) (version 2) | ecosystem: Environmental > Aquatic > Marine > Intertidal zone >...
ACATCAGCGCGTTGAGCGGGCTCACGAGCCTGACCAGCCTCAACCTCGGCTTCAACTTCTTCACCGACATCCAGCCTTTGCTCTACAACAGAGGATTCGGAGCAGGCGATTGGGTCTATCTCCGGTCCACAGGCGTGAGTTGCGCGGACGTGGCTGTCCTTAAGGCCAAAGGAGTGGCGGTGCAGTCCGACTGCCCATCAACAAAGCCGCGCCGTTCCGGTGTGGGCGCCGGGCTCGGCGCTCTCAGTTCGGTGTCCGCCGGCGGACGATGGGAGGAAATCCCTGTGAGCCAACTGCGCGTGAGACCTGTGGCTTGGCTCGACGGTAGATTCGGCCTTACTGCATCCGTGAGGTTCTAGTGAAAAGGCCGAGCCGAGCGGCCTTGGTAGCTGCCCTCCCCCCGAGCGTCTCGCGGCGCTCAGGGCTTCTCTCTCTCAAGGAGCTACGGGAGACCCTGGTGTGGCTGCGGTTTGCGAGTCGACTCGGCAATCACGAAACAAGTTTCACCGGGCTCGAAGTTGAGTGCAATGAGCTGGTGTCGATATTCGTCTAGAGCGTGAAGACTGCAAGGCGTGGGAATCGCCGATTCGGAGTTTGAATCGACTGACGCAGATCACAATTCTCAAATCGCCACTCTAGAATCTGCAATCTGCCCCATCTGGCCGTCTCCGCCGTGCACCCGAGAGCGACGGTTCCAGAATATGCGGTGGTGAATGGACAGCACGCCCGACGCTTCCTGTAGACCCTAAACCCACCGCCCACATCAACTTACACGTCCACGCACCCTGCATCGCCCATCCCCGACTACGTCTCATATGCCACAAACCTGGCCTTGACCAACGCATTCCTGGCCTGGGTCAACACATCCCTGGCCTGGACCAGCGTAAACCAGACCTGGTCCATGGTATTCGAAACCCGGGGCAACACATTCCAGCCTCGGAACCCGCGGCCCGAAGCCTCGCTCGAGACAAACCACGCCTGGATCGTGGCAAATGAGCCGTTCCAGCACCATCCGCAGATCCGGTTTGTGTTACCCCAGGCCTCGAATGCCTTACCCGAAGCCTCGAATGTCTTACCCCAGGCCTCGAATGCCTTGCCCCAAGCCTCGCGCGTCTTGTCCCAAGCTTCGCATGTCTTGCCCCAAGCCTGGCACCCCTTGCCCCAAGTCTCGTACGTCCCAGCCCTGGCCTCGCGTGGAACGGCCCAGGGCTGGGTTCGTGTGGCCTCGAGCTGCGCGACAACTCCCACTCGCCTCGCTGTTAGAAACTCTTTCGGCCGAGACTCGCATTGGAAAAGCAGGGTCCCACCCGGCTCCACGTACCGGCGCATTGCGTCTACCCGGTAAGTGTGTCGTGAAACCTGAAGCTTTGTGTTCCCATGCAGAGCCAGTTCTCTTGGAGGAGTTTGCAGAAGTCTGGCTCGGGGTCGGACAGTCTGAAAACAGTCAATCGGGAATATGCGCAACCCCTGCTAGCCAATGATCTGGCAGTCCTGACGGGCAGACCTTAGCTTAGGATCGGAACCCAGAGGAGTGGCCACATGGCCGACATTCTGGACCGCCTGAAGGCAGCCCTGGCTGACCGCTACCATATCGAGCGCCCGCTTGGCGCTGGCGGCATGGCTACCGTATACCTTGCCGAGGACCTCAAGCACCACAGGCAAGTGGCGATCAAGGTGTTGCGCCCAGAACTCAGTGACGCCTTGGGACCCGAACGCTTCCTGCGCGAAATAGAGATAACGGCCAATCTCAATCACCCTCACATCCTTCCGTTACTCGACTCGGGAGAAGCAGAGGGCTTTCTGTTCTACGTAATGCCATACGTAGAGGGAGAGTCATTACGAGACCGGTTGAACCGTGAGAAGCAACTTCCGATAGACGATTCTCTGAAGATCGCGAGCGAAGTAGCGGACGCGCTGAGCTTCGCTCACCAGCACCACGTCATTCATCGTGACATCAAACCCGAGAACATTCTGCTCGAAGCCAAGCACGCTGTTGTCGCAGACTTCGGGGTCGCTCGCGCCCTCGAGCAATCGGGAGAGACGAAGCTGACTGGGACAGGCATCGCACTCGGCACGCCATTCTATCTCAGCCCCGAACAGGCAAGCGGTGAGCGCGATCTGGACGGCAGGAGTGACGTGTATGCCTTGGGTTGTGTGCTGTACGAAATGCTGGCCGGCCAGCCTCCGTTCACTGGTCCCACTGCCGAGAGCCTGGTGCAGCAGCACCTGACCGCCACGCCACACTCGGTGACAGAAGTGCGGCCATCCGTGCCCAGTGATCTGGCGGCAACAGTTACAAAGACGCTGGCGAAGGCACCGGCGGATCGGCATCAGACGGCAGAGGCATTGGGCGCAGCGATTGCCGCTGCACGGATCAGTCTCGTTGCTCCGAGTGGCGCCGTCACGCCGAGTGATGCGCCGCCCGTGAGGACAGCGATGATACCTAGCGGGAGGCTACGGATCGGCATCGCGGCAGCAATAATCATCATCACGGTGATAGTTGCTGGTGCGGTTCTGCTGCCCCGCGGCAGTGCCGGAGAGTTCGACCGCAATCGTGTCCTCGTGGTAGCACTGGAAGACGAGACCGGGCAAGAGCAATCCGGGGTGCTCGGTCGCATGGCTCAAGCCTATGTCATCCAGACTCTCACCGATGCCGGGTTTGCAATGGTGGTGGATCCGATCACGACGATGGCCGTGTATCGCAACGTGGCCGCGGCCGGGGTGGAAGCGGGGCCTGGTAGTATCATGGCTCTGGCGGATGATGCCCAAGCAGGTACCGTCGTAACCGGCAGCTACTACACCGCGGGCGATTCCGTTCACATTCAGATCCGGATCACCGACGCCAGTGACGGCAGCGTACTGGAAACGGTCGGGCCTATCGTGGGTTCCGGCGGCGCGCCCGGCGAGCTGGTAGCTCGCTTGGGGAGCGAGGTCGTGGGAACTCTTGCCTCCCTACTGGACCAGGATATCGGATCGTGGGAACCGGTAGTGCAACCCGCGACGTATGAGGCCTACGAGGCGTACAGTGAAGGGGTCGAAGCATACCTTTGGGAGGAAGGACACGCCGAGGCCGCCCGCCATTTCGAGCGCGCAGTGGCCGCTGATTCCACGTTCTTCCGCGCCGCGCTGTGGGCCGCACAAAGCCACGTCCTACTGGGACCGTCTCACTATGCGAGGGCGGAGTCCCTCCTCGCACCTCTCATCGCATCGCGCGCACGGTTGAGCCGCTACGAGCGCTGCCGACTCGATTTCGCGATGGCGCTGGGAATCCGACCGAGCCTATCTGCGGGCTCTGATGCCGCTCGTTGCATGGCGCAGGCAGCGCCCGGCTCCGATGACGCGAAGCGCGAAGTGGCGGCGTTTACATGGCGGCTCAACCGCCCGGCTGAGGCGATCGAACTGCTGCGGGAACTAGATCCCGATCGTGGACTGGTGAAGCAATGGAGCAACTACTGGGGTTGGATCGCCGCATTCCACCACATGCTGGGCGACTACGAGGAAGAATTGACGGCCGCACGGGAGGGACGGCAGCGATTTCCCGAGGTCTCGAGATACCTCTGGCGTGAGGCTCGCGCATTCGCGGCACTCGGCCGCCTGGACGACGTTGCAGCCAATCTGGACGCACTGCGCTCGCTGCCCGCGAGTGAGACACTGGGTAACAGCCTCGGTTCGGTAGCCCTATTTCTCCGAATACACGGCCATCGCGATGCTGCCGCTGAGGTGTTCGATGAGACGATCAAATGGTTCCAATCGCGGCCCCAAGACAGCGAGCGACGCCGGTCGGAGCTGGCACGGTGGCTGTATCAAGCGGAACGGTGGGAAGATGCGCAGAGATTGTATGAAGAGCTGGCGCGTGAGCACCCGGAGGAAGCTGAATATCTTGCCAAGCTTGGCAGGCTAGCCGCAAGACTCGGTGACAGAGAGAGGGCAGCGACAATTAGCGAGCAGCTCCGGCGGCTCGAACGTCCCCACCTAAAAGGACGGCGTACGCTGGACCGCGCCGCGACCGCGGCGTTGCTCGGTGACAGCGGGCAGGCGGTCACCTTGCTGCAACAGGCGATGGAGCTAACGCCATTGTGGGGTGTCCACGTTCTCGTGCATCAAGACATCGACTTCGAATCCCTGCACGACTACCCACCGTTTCAGGAGTTGATGAGGCCAAAGGGCTGAGCCAACACATTCACCTGATCGTCCAAAAACATCCCGCGAATCCAAAACCAGCCGTACATGAACGACGACCGGGGTACGCCTGGGGGGCGACGGGGTCTCGCGCCAACCTCGTTCAATCGCTCTGCAATCGCGACAGATCGCTACAGGATCGGTCAACTGGTCGCGGGATCAGGTGGATACCTATGCGAACGCGGTGGAGCGGAGTTTGGTGATCAGCAGGGCAGGGCAAAGGCAAAGTAGGAGGCTCAGCGTTCCTCTGCGTGAGCCTCCCAGCGGCGTTTGCTTCGACAACTATGCCTAAACCATGCCATACTCATCGTGAATCAGCCGTACTCATCGCTAATACGTCTACAGCGCGTTGGCGAAGTCGGAAGTGGTTTTGCGGATTGTTGCGTGTTCATGCGTCAGGTTCAAATCAGAGGGCCTGCTACGCAAGGTTTTGCTTTCTCATGACGGAACTGCTTTCCTGCTGGAGGCGCCATCAGACCCTTTGAGGCCGTTGTCGAGGATCTGAGCCCAGCGATGCTGGCCAATGGATTTACCCAGGCAGAAATTGATCAGATAACGATTCACAATCCGAAAGAAGCATTTGCAGGATCGCAATAGGACATTGAATGCACGCCTGGAAGGTAAACCGGCGCACGTAGGGCGTTGGTGGTAGAGTAATGGCAGGATTGTCGGGAAGGGACACAAACCCATTATTGTGCGCAGGTTGGCCGAACCGTATCATGCGTCGAGTGAAAAGGAGAGCCACACCGATGCGCACCAAGGCCCTGCTGCTTGTAGTCTGGTTTGTCCTCGTCGTGACCGGCATCTGTCAAGCCCAGCAGACGGAGCTGATCACCAACGTGGCCGGACGGACCACGACCACCCTCAACGGCGCTTGGCAGAGCATCGTCGACCCGTTCGAGAACGGCTATTACGACTACCGGTACCAGCCCAGGGCCGACGGGTTCTTCCAGGCGAGAACGCCGAGGGACAAAAGCGACCTGGTCGAGTACGACTTCGACACCTCACCGCTGCTCCAGGTGCCGGGGGACTGGAACTCGCAGGACGAGCGGCTGTTTTTCTACGAAGGCACCGTGTGGTACCGGAAGGTATTCGATTACCGGCCGCCGCCCGGCGCACGACTGTTCGTCCACTTCGGCGCCGCCAACTACGAGGCCCACGTCTACCTCAACGGGACCGAGCTCGGGAGCCACGAGGGAGGCTTCACCCCGTTCAACTTCGAGATCACCAAGCAGGTCAAGGCCGAGGGCAACTCCCTAGTGGTCAAGGTCGACAACAGACGACGGCTCGACGCCGTCCCTACCGTCAACACCGACTGGTGGAACTACGGCGGGCTGACCCGTGATGTGACGCTGATCGAGCTGCCGGAAACCTTCATCCGCGACTACTTCCTCCAGCTCGCCCCGGGCGCGACAGACCGGATCGCCGGTTGGGTCGAGCTCGACGGAGCGGCCGCCGCCGATCGGGAGGTGACGGTGCGCATCCCGGAGGTAGGTGTAGAGACCGTGGTCTCCACCGATGCCGACGGACGTGCAACCATCGACATCGCTGCCGACCTCCTCCTCTGGTCGCCTTCCGACCCGAAGCTGTACGAGGTGGAGGTCGCCGCCGCCGGCGACCGGGTGACGGACCGGATCGGCTTCCGCTCCATCGTGACCAGCGGCACCGACATCCTGCTCAACGGAGAGCGCGTGTTTCTCCGTGGCGTCTGTGTGCACGAGCAGGCGCCGAAACGCGATGGCCGGGCGAACGGTCCCGAGGACGCGCGCACTTTGCTCGGATGGGTGAAGGAACTCAACGGCAACTTCGTCCGACTGGCCCACTACCCGCACAACGAGCACATGGTACGCATGGCAGACGAGCTCGGCCTGCTGGTATGGGCCGAGATCCCGGTTTACTGGACGATCCAGTGGGAGAACGAGGCCACCCTGGCCAACGCGCGGCGCCAGCTGAGTGAGATGATCACTCGGGACAAGAACCGCGCTGCGGTGATCCTGTGGTCGATGTCGAACGAGACGCCGTTGTCCCAGTCCCGATTGGCTTTCCTGCAATCACTCACCAGGCGCGCCCGAGAGCTCGACCCAACCCGGCTGCTGACCGCCGCCCTCGAGACCAACTACCGATTCGAGGACGGAGTTCTGTCGATAGACGATCCCTTCGGGCGCGACCTCGACGTGGTTGCCATCAACCAATATCTGGGGTGGTACTCCGGTCCGCCCGAGCGCGCCGACTCCGTGAGCTGGGAGAGCGTCTACGACAAGCCGCTCATCGCCTCTGAGTTCGGCGCCGGGGCGCTGCAGGGGTACCATGCCGACGCCCAGACCCGGTGGAGCGAGGAGTACCAGGCGAGCGTGTACCAGCACCAGGTGTCGATGCTCAAGCGGATTCCGTTCCTGCGCGGCGTCACCCCGTGGATCCTCACCGACTTCCGCTCCCCGCGGCGACCGCTGCCCCGGATCCAGGACTTCTGGAACCGCAAGGGCCTGCTCTCGGAGCGAGGGATCAAGAAGCAGGCGTTTTTCGTGCTGCAGCAGTACTACCAGGAGGTTGCGGAGACCTACAAGCCGCGCGAGTAGCCCCCGGCCTCCCTCATGGCTTCCAGCTCACGCGAGCAGTTCGGATAGTGTGCCTTGGTGGGCCTGGCGTTACTGGGTGATGCCTGGCCCGACGTGTTCTGCGGCTTTCGCCCTTCGCACGGCTGCGCCGTGCTCGCTCGCCGTCGCTGCGCTCCGGCCGGGTCCCTCGTCGTCGAGGTCATCCACCATCGGCTTCACTACGCCAAAGATGAACCACAGTGCACCCAAACCAACCGATGCTGCGATCTGTGCCCCAGATGGATTCCAGCGAGCGTGCAGATAGGCAGTCCCTTCAAGCTGCATTTGTGGACCGCAGACAATGCCGGGCAGTGTCTGAATGAGAGGCTGTTGCACCCGCTGAGGCTTTGAGTTCAACCGGCCAATCGAGGACCATACCGAAAATGATCATGGCGTCGGACCCGAGTCCCTGACAAATGGCAGGGCGATCGTGGGACGTGTACCGCGCACAGAGCCTGGCACGATTCGTCTCGACTTCCAGCGTGACGACCGAGACGACGCGGCGGATTCGGTTAAGGCGATAGATCATGGGCTGGAACAGGGGCGGAGGTAGGGCCACGAGTGGTGATTCGCTCTGAAATCGCCAATCGTCGATCTGTAGTCTGCGATTCGGTCGAGGCCTGAGTAACAGCCCATCTCGCCGCAGAGCGAATTGACGCCTATGTTTCCCGACCATGGCTCACGTCGCTCACGCCAGCACGCTCACCGACCGGCTGGATGCCATCAACGAGTTCGATCGAGAACCGGTCACCGACGAGCACCTGCAGGGACCCGGCAACTTCATCGGCTTTTACTCAGGGGAGCACGTCGCCGGAACCGAGTTCGTTATCGGGCCGCTGTTCGTGGCCCATGGGGTTGCGGCGGGCGATCTGATTCTGGGGCTGCTGCTGGGAAACTTCCTGGCCGTCCTGTCCTGGGCTTTCATCTGCGCGCCCATCGCGGTCCGCACCCGGCTGAATCTGTACTGGAAGCTGCGTAAGATCGCGGGCCCGAAGCTGCTCTTCGTGTACAATATCGTGAACGCCCTCATGTTCTGCTTTCTCGCCGGGGCGATGATCTCCGTGGCGGCGACGGCGGTGGGGATTCCCTTCGACATCGCGATGCCCGGGCTGAGCGATCTGTATCCCAACACCGTAGGATGGGTCGTCACGGTGCTCGTAGTCGGCTCGGTCGTGACGCTGCTCGCCATCCTGGGATTCAAACAGATCGCCCGGTTTTCCAAGGTGGCCGCGCCGTGGATGTTCCTCGTGTTCGTGGCATGCGGCATCGCCGTTCTTCCCCAGCTGGGCGTGAGTTCGCTGGAAGATTTCTGGGCGGTGGCGAACCAGAAAATCTGGACGGGCGCACCGCTCGCGGGCCGGGTCCACTTCTCGTTCTGGCACATCACGTTCTTCGCCTGGTTCACCAACATGGCGATGCACATCGGGATGGCGGATCTCACGATCCTGAGATACGCGAAGCGGTGGCAGTACGGCTTCTTCAGCGCGTTCGGGATGTACCTGGGACACTACGTGGCATGGATCGCCTCCGGTATCCTGGTCGCGCTGGCGATCCAGAATTCCGGCGAAATCGCGCCGGGCCCGATCGCCTACCTGGGGGCAGGCATAGCCGGACTCGCCGCCGTCGTCATCGCCGGGTGGACGACGGCCAACCCGACGATCTACCGTGCCGGTCTCGCTATGCAGACGATCACGCCGAACTGGAAGCGCTGGAAAGTGACGCTCGCCGTCGGCGCCATCACTTCTGTCGCGGCGCTGTTCCCGGCGCTCATGATGCGGCTGCTCGACTTCGTGGCCCTTTACGGTCTCATTCTAATGCCGATGGGCGCCGTGATCTTTGCAGACTTCTGGCTGCTACCACGACTGGGGTTGCGCCAGGACTATGCCGACTGGAAATCAGTCGCCTTCAGCTGGCCGGCAGCTGCAGCCTGGGGCCTCACGCTCGCGGCCTGCTGGGTGATCAATGCCGTCTGGGATCTGCAGATCTTCTTTCTGGGTCTTCCCGGCTGGTTCATCGCCACGGCGATCTACGTCACGCTCAGCTTCGCGCAGCAAAACGCTGCCGGAAAGGCGAACGCCGAACAGTACGCAGAGGACAACGCATGAGATACCTACTCAAGGTCGGATCTTTCGTCGGGCTCGGACTGACCGTCGTACCGGCGTTTATGGTTTTATCGGGGACGCTGACCTGGAATACGCACGCCGTGCTGATGGCCGTCGGCGCCCTGCTCTGGTTTGCCACGGCGCCTTTCTGGATGGTCAAAGAAGATGCCACTCATAGCCCGATAGAAGAATGATCGACCCGGAACGAATCCAGCAGAGCAACCAGGCGGAACTCGCCGCCCACCGCCGGGACGGCGAGCATCTCACAACGCGGCTGGCCGCGCGGCAGCTCGACTTCGAGCAGATAGTGGAGCAGGTCCGGACATTCGAGGTGGCGATTCCGTCCTGGGCCCTCGGTACGGGCGGTACGCGCTTCGGACGATTCCCCGTTTCCGGTGAGCCGCGCGACGTCTACGAGAAGCTGGAAGACATTGCGGTCGTCAACCGTCTGACGGGGGCAGCGCCGCGTGTCTCGCTCCATATTCCGTGGGACGAACCGGACGACCCGCGGGCACTGATCGACCGCGCCGCGGACCTCGGACTCGGCTTCGACGCCGTCAACTCGAACACGTTCCAGGATCAGGCCGGACAGCCGCTCAGCTACAAGTTCGGCTCGCTCGGTCACACCGACGCGGCGGTCCGGGAACAGGCCATCGTCCACAACCTGCACGTCATCGAGCTCGGCCGGAGACTGGGCTCGGCCGCCATCACGATCTGGCTGGCCGACGGATCGAACTATCCCGGGCAGACGCACCTGCGGCGCAGCTTCGAACGGGTGCTCGAGAGTCTGCAGGCAATCTACGCCGACCTGCCCCAGGGCTGGCAGCTGTTCACCGAGCACAAACCCTACGAACCGGCCTTCTACTCGACGGTCGTCCAGGATTGGGGCTCGTCGCTCATGCTGGCGCAAGCTCTGGGCGAAAAAGCGTCGTGTCTGGTCGATCTGGGACATCACCTGCCGAACACGAACGTCGAACTGGTGGTCGCCCGGCTGATTGCGGCTGGAAAACTCGGGGGATTTCATTTCAACGATTCCAAGTACGGCGACGACGATCTCACGACCGGCTCCATCCGGCCCTATCAGCTGTTCCTCATCTTCAACGAGCTGGTGGACGCCAGGCTGGAACTCGGCAGTGATTTCGAACCGGCGTACATGATCGATCAGAGTCACAACATCAAGGATCCGATCGAAGCGCTGCTGCAGAGCGTCGTCGCCTTGCAGAACGCGTACGCGCGCGCGCTGCTGGTGGATCGCGCGCGGCTCTCCCAATTCCAGCAATCGAACGACGTGATCATGGCCGAGCGCACGCTGACCGATGCCTACGAGACGGACGTGCGGTCGCTGGCGGCGGAAGCGCGGCTCAAGAGCGGTGGAGCGCTCGATCCCGTCGCGGCGTTTCGCGATTCCGGATACCGGGCCGATGTGGCTCGAGCCCGGGCGTCGAGCGCCTACGTCCCACCCCAGAGCTTGTGAGCTCCGAGCAGACGCAGTCCTATCTGGCCTTCGACCTGGGCGCGTCGACGAGCCGGGCGGTCCTGGGCACGCTCGAGAAGGGCAGGCTCGAGATGAGCGAACTGCACCGGTTCACGACTCCGGTCCTGGAGATCGGCGACCATCTGTTCTGGGAGCTCGAGGTGATGGGGGCGGAACTGCAGACGGGGCTCGAACAGGGGAAGTTGGCCGCTCCCGAACTCAGGAGCCTGTCGGTGGACTCATGGGCCGTCGACTATGTCTCGCTCGACGCTTCAGGCGCCCCCATCCGGAATCCCCACTGCTACCGCGATCCGCGCACCGCAGGCGTCATGCAGCGCGCGTTCGAGGTCGTGCCCGCGCATGAGATCTACCGCGCCACGGGCATTCAGTTTCTCCCGTTCAACACGCTCTACCAGCTCCTGGCCGAAGCGCAAAACGAAGGCTACGGCGGCGCCGCGCATCAACTACCCATCGCCGACTACTTCAACTATCGATTCTCGGGCCGCCGGGCCGTAGAAGTCTCCATGGCCAGCACGACACAGATGATGGACGTGAACACCAAAGATTGGTCGGGTCCACTCATGGAGAAGTTCGGCTTGGACACGTCTGCCTGGCCCGAGATCGTCCCATCCGGGACCCGACTCGGTGCCACATTGCAGGACCCGGGGGTGGAAGTAGTGGCGAGCTGTTCGCATGACACCGGCAGCGCGGTCGCGGCCGCTCCCGCCGTCGGGCCGGGCGAGAACTGGGCTTTCATCAGTTGTGGAACGTGGTCCTTGATGGGTGTGGAGCGGCGTACTCCGCTGCTGACGGATGCTGCGCGCGAAGCGGGATTCACCAATGAGGCCGGCCTCGATGGCACGATCCGCTTTTTGAAGAACCTCACCGGACTGTGGGTGCTGCAGGAATGCATGAGGGAGTGGCGCACATCGAGCCGGATCGACTGGTCGGATCTGGAGCGCGAAGCGAGAGCGGAGTTACGTAAGGACGCGCACGCACGCGGCGACACGCTCGTGGACCTCGAAGACGACCGTTTCCTCCCGCGCGGTCCGATGGAACATCGCATCCATGCCTATTGCCGCGAGCACGGCCTGGGAAAGCTGGAATGCCGGGGTGACATCGTCCTCGCGATCCTTGCGAGCATTGCGGCGAGCTACCGGCGTACGCTGGCCGAACTCGAGCGCGTCACGGGAACCACGTACGGTCGGATCCACCTTTTCGGAGGTGGCTCGCAGAATGCGATGCTGTGCGAGCTCACGGCCGCCGCCTGCCGGTGCGAAGTGGTGGCAGGTCCGGTCGAAGCCACTGCGATGGGGAACCTTCTGATCCAGGCGCGGACCATGGGTGATCTGCCGGACAGTATGAGCATTCGCGATATCTCGGCAGCATCGAGCCGGCTGAAGGTATATTTACCCGATTCCGGCTGATACCTACTGTCATGCGAACTAAGCCTGCTGCCGCACCTTTGACATTCGTGGAGGATCTCTGGGACGACGCCGTTGCGGAGAAACTCGATCCGGTCGAGCGACTCGTATATCGCTCTAATCTCCTCGGAAGCGACTGGCGCATCACGAACACAGGCGGCGGAAATACCTCCTCTAAACTCGAGGAGAAGGACCCCCTCACCGGTGCAATGGTCGATGTGCTGTGGGTCAAGGGATCCGGCGGCGACCTGCGCACGTCGACGAAGGAGAACTTCGCGTCGCTGTATCAGGACAAGCTGCTGGCCCTGCAGCAGGTCTACGAAAAATTCGAGGAGCGCGGTCCCAAGACGCCGGCCCCGGTCGTGGTCACCAACGACATGTTACGCAAGGCACAACAGAAAGCCGGGGACA
>Ga0209536_100012765_pt1 | contig 12184 bp, 9 predicted proteins | sample DeeMarSeWOR28_12_FD_187461 | JGI IMG/M metagenome (GOLD analysis project Ga0209536, IMG submission 187461) | Marine sediment microbial communities from White Oak River estuary, North Carolina - WOR-2-8_12 (SPAdes) (version 2) | ecosystem: Environmental > Aquatic > Marine > Intertidal zone >...
CCCTGACAAGCAGCAGCGAGGACGGCTCAGGGCTCAAATGTCCCGAGTGCGGAGAACCGAAACCGGAAAAACTCATGTCCATGTTCTCAGCCTCCGGAACGGAGTCCAAGGCTTCCGGGGGGGGCGGCTGCGGGCACTCCTCCCACGGCAGCGGATTTTCGTGAGCATGAATTTTTCCGCAGTTTGCGGAAGAAAACAGTTGCAGATTCCGGATTCAGTATTGAGCATTCATCAACAAAAAGGGCCTGGTCTTTGACCGGCCCTTTGCTGTCTCTTTCCCACTCACCGGCAACCAATACCAGAGAATGCAGACTGGTTTTACGCCCCAGGATCACACGGGATCATTGATTCCAGATCCTCAATTCTCAATCCGTAATTCCCTTACACAACTTCCACCTGCTTTTCAGGCTCAATGGGGCTCGTCCGCATGGCGAAGGAATACAGGAACGGATAGTTGTCGTGGAGATGTCTCATGTACATCAGCCATTCCCTGAAAAGGTGGCCGTAGGACCTTGATATATCCCCCTTCAGGTGTTCGAAATCCGAATCGGGAACCTGGCTCAGATCCGTTCTCGCATCAAGCTCCTCTGTCAGATGGAAGATCGCCCACAGAAGATTGGTGAAATTCTCGTTTTCCAGGAGGCTCGGATTCTCAAGCAGTCGAACCATGAAATCGCGCCGGGCTGTGAGCATCTGCCTCAGGTCACCGAGGGCCGCCCTGTCGATATTCACCCGGAAGGGATAGTCTTCGATCCTTTTCATCAGGGACACCACCTCGCGGGAGTTGAGATCTCCGGCCGATTCGAAGGCCTCCCTCAGGGTCATGGCCTGTGGGTCACTGATGTAAAGGGCCTGCAGGAGTTCCGTACCCAGTTCGCTGAAAAAGACGCCGATCACCATGTTCATCTTCTGCATCCTGGCTCCTCTGCTCATGATGACGATGAGTTCAGCGATGATAAGGGTCACCACGAGGCCCTGGATGGGTACGAAAGCCAGGCTTGCGAACCCCACTTTTGTGATGAATCCCAGATCTCCGAAGATCACGTAGTGAAAACTGTAGACTGCCATGGAAGTTGTGATAAGACCGAGGGCGAGTAATACGGTCCATTTCAGACGCTCCATGTTTGTGTTACCTCCTTTTCAATATTATCATTCCGGTCCACATCCGTTACGGATTGTTTCAGACTGTCTCCTCCCCATCAGAAGAAGCCCGGAGAACCTCTTTGAGCAGAGGTCCCTCAAACAGGACGAGACGGATCAGATGTACGGTGGAATCCCCGTATGTTCCCCAGAATCGGTTGACAGCCTCGAAGTAGGCGTCTGCGCAGATACTGTGGGGTACGGAAAAGATCCCGGAACTGACTCCCGGGAAGGAAACCGACCCCCATTTTCTCTCGTGGGCTCTCAAAAAGGAAGATTGAACGGCTCGGGCCAGCTTATCTTTTTCATCACCTTCCCCCATCTGGGGACCCACGGTGTGAATGATCCCCTTGAAGGGAAGCCGGCCGGCCGTCGTCACAACAGCCTCTCCCACGGGCACTCTCCCCTGCTGCCGGACGATCCGGTTGCTCTCCTCGACCAGTGACATGCCGGCTGCCTGCGCGATGGCAAGGGCCACACCACCGCCGTGAGCGAGATGGGAGTTCGCAGCGTTGACAATGGCGTCCGTTTTTTCGGCAAGCAGGTCGCCTGTCACCACCTCAAAATATCTCCTCTGGCTGATCTCCAGCCTACGAAGCACCTTATTGTCCATGGGGAACCTTTCCATCACTTTAAAGCCATTCTGATATGATTTCAGATAACCTGATTTTTTAAAATATGTCTAGAGATACCCGGGGTTTTGCCCGCCTCGTATAAATGTTATTTTCTTTCATGTCTTTGGCCGCCACCCCTTTCCCGCAAAACCTCTTAAAGGAGTTTAACATGGATGGCAACACCACTCACCCGGGTAACAGCACTGTCCTTGAGATCATAAAGAAACGTTACAGCTGCCGCCGCTACCGCCCCGGACTTCCTGACAGCAGCCTGATTAAAGTCCTGGAGGAGGCGGTGAGGCTCGCCCCGTCTGCCTGCAACAGGCAGCCCTACACCTTCTACTTCATCACGGAAAGGACCATCATCGGAGAGATCGCGCGAGCTGTTCCTCTGGGACCGCCTTCCGTAAACTCCTGGATCGAGACAGCTCCCCTCATCATCGCCGCTGTAGGTAAACCGGAGATCGTCTGGCACCGTATGACCCAGGTCATCGACACCGACTATCACCGCATGGACGCTGTTATCGCCATGGACCACCTCTCCCTCGTCGCTACCGAAATGGGCCTGGGCACCTGCTGGGTGGGGTGGTTTCACAGAAAGAAGGTCGGGAAGATCCTCCAGGTCAAAAGCGGGGAAGAGGTTGTGATCCTCATGACCGCGGGATTTCCGGAAAAGGAGCCCGCTACCCGGAAAGGCAGAAAGGGGATCGATGAACTGGTGGTTCAGATATGATATAGGACACGCAGACACGGGGACGTGGGCACACGGAGAAGACCAGGCATCAAAGCACGGCTGAAGATCAGGCTTACGCGCCCTTAACGGATCATGAAAATATGGTTTTCCGGTTGCCGGGTATCAAGGTGATGGTTCCGGCCATCGTCACTTTAGAAATCGGATAACGAGGGTGATACCCAAAATCCAGTGGCAGGAATTTCTGGCGCTCTGGAAATTAACAAAGTGTAACAAAGTGCTCTAACAAAGTGCTCTGACACCAAGTGACCCAAGTGAACCAAGTGCTCTGACACCAAGTGAAACACCAAGTGAAACAGTTGAAATGTGAAATGCTGGGTGAAGGGTTGAGAATTATTGCATCTTAAAACCAGATATTGATATTTATAAATCGGGAGCAGGATGATTCTGAATCCAGATTCTCAACTTTCAGTTCTTAATTCTCAATAAGATATTTCGGTTTCCTGACCGCAATATCTTATCCTGTCTGCAGAAAGATCCTCTTCAAGGTCTTCTCATACCTTTCCGCGAACTGTTCCTTCTCCCTGTCGCTCATCTCCGATATCCTCAGGATGATAAACCTCTTGGCCCCTGCGCGGACGTCCGGATGAATTATGGTGCTCAAATTCACCTCCATGAGATCCTGCATGAGGAGTGTCGGTAAAAGTGAATGGACCATCCTCGGGGGCGAATAGGGATTAAAGGCCAGTGATTTTTTTACGCTGTACCTCGCGGACCATTTCGGATGGGCACCTATCTCCTCCAAAGCTTCGGCACTCGTCGGTCTCAAGGAAGCCATTTTGACGACGATGTGCTCCACCGTTCTGGGATTGTTCAGGAGATTGTGGATCACGGATGGGTCCTGTTCGAGCATCAGGCTTTCGATGGCGCCCTCATCGGGTCTCCTCGCCAAGGACTTGCGCACGCCCAGGGGGACATAGTCCTGGGTGGGATGACGGCTTTCGAGCTCCTCCGTGTGGTAGATCCTTCTCTGGGGGGTGACATCCGTCAGGAGTGCGACGACTTCATCAAACTGGTATCTGCGGCTGCGCTGGAGAACCTCACTCATGAAGTCGTTACCAGAATGGACAGCCAGGGATCGGATATCACCCAGGTGCTGGAGATATTCCGTGTAACCGCGCTTGCGCCTGCTGGCGCCCATGATAAGCTCTCGCAGCAGAATGGGGGAAAGATCCACTCCCAGGGAGAGAAGCTCGGTACCGAGGAGGTAAAGGATCATGGCGTGGTTGTGAGCGCCCTCGGACCCCCGGACCAGAAAATCCGCCCTGAGGGAAATCTTGCGGATCAGGACCGCCCGAAGTATTCTTAATAATCTTTCCATAACGCCTCGCTGGCTGGGAGCCTAACAGGGAATCTTGAGCATTGCAACGGCAGGGCAAAAAGCCGTGACTCGTAATTAGTGATTCGTGATTAGAAAGAATTTATCTTAAGCTCTGAAAGGGTAACGCTGCTATGCGGATCCGGGGGAAGGAACGATCCCGGTAAAACCATGAAAGAAAAAACATGAGCATACCCATCGAACGAATCATCAGGGAACTGTCCAGGCCGGATGCCTACGCCCACACGGTCGATGATATCGATGTCATACAGACCCACATTTCAGTCATATTCCTGGCGGGAGACCTGGTCTACAAAGTCAAAAAACCTGTGGATTTCGGTTTCCTTGATTTTACGACCCTGGAAAAACGACGCCACTATTGTGAGGAGGAATTGCGGCTCAACCGAAGGCTCAGTCCGGGAATTTACCTCGACGTTGTTCCGGTCATCGACGGACCGGAGGGACTTCGCATCGCGGAACACAAAGGGGAACACAAGGTAAAACACAAGGTGTCAGAGACTGCGGGACAAGAACACAGGGTAACAGAGACTGCTGCTGTAAAACACAAGGTGTCAGAGACTGCGGGACAAGAACACAGGGTGACAGAGACTGCTGCTGGGACTGCTGTTGAAGAGACCGCCGTAGAATTCGCGGTGGTCATGAGGAGGCTGGATGAGAGCAGACTCCTGTCGACCCTGCTGCCGGCAGGTTCTGTGCACGAGAGCACCATGGGCACCATCGCGAAAAGGATCGCTGACTTTCACCGGAAAGCTGAAACCGGACCGGAGATAACGGCCAAGGGAGGCACGGACGCGGTTATCTTCAACACCGAGGAAAATTTCCGGCAGATCGAGCTTTACGTCGGAGAGACCCTCTCGAAGGACACCTACGACCGGATAGTCCGTTACACCAGGACTTTTCTGGACGTGAACAGGGACCTGTTTGCCAGAAGGGAAGCGGAGGGGTGGATCAGGGACGGTCACGGGGACCTTCACACACAGCACATCTGCTTGTCGGACGGCATCCAGATCTTCGACTGCATCGAATTTAACGAAAGGTTCCGTTACGGTGATGTCCTGGTGGATGCCGCTTTCCTCGCCATGGACCTGGAAAGGCTCGGGTATGAGGAGCTTGCCGATGAATTTTCCCGATATTACCTGGGCATGATGGACCAGAGCGAACTTGTGGGATTGTTTAATTTCTACGCCTGTTACCGCGCTGTTGTAAGGGGCAAAGTGGAGGGATTCCGGTCCCGCGATCCTGACATTGGTCCCCCGGAAGCTCAAAAGGCTAGGGAAAATGCCGGGGCCTTTTTTCTCCTGGGAGAGAAATATGCCCGCACCCTGGTCCCGCCGGTCCTCATAGCCGGGTGCGGTCTCATGGGTTCTGGAAAATCCACCCTGGCAAAGGCCCTGGACAGTTACCTAGATATTGTCCTCCTTTCCTCGGACCGGATAAGAAAGGAGCTGGCGGGGCTGGACCCGACCTCCCCCCGTCACGTCCCCTTCGGCAGCGACATTTACTCCAGGGAGTTCAGCGCCCGGACCTATGGGGAACTCCACAACAGAGCCGTCACCCTAATGAAGGGGGGTCAGAGCGTCTTCCTGGATGCCTCCTATATGACACGCGACCTTCGGGATCTGGCGGTGGAAGCTGCGCGGGAAGGCGGTGCCGGGTTTCTTCTGGTTCACATGGATCCGGGGGAGGAAAAGCTCAGGGAAAGACTGCGGAAAAGAATTTTGAAAAAAGGGGGCATATCTGACGGGCGTGAAGAGATCCTCGGGGACCAGATCAAGGCGTTCAAGCCACCGGTGGAGATCCCCGAGGAACAAAAACTGACATTTACCAGCTCGGACGCCCTCGAGCTCCAGGTCCGGGAGACATTTCGGCGTCTCCTGAGAACAAAAGGGTGGAGTGACTGTGATTCGTGATTCGAAAAAGCCGGTTTTTTAACCTGGAGACAACGCCTGTGCCGTGTCGGCCGGAATTCGTTGCGGAATTCCAGCTATCATTCCGGAAATTGCGTTTAAGATGCCATTATCCAAGATACGATTGGAATCAGGGTTCCCGGTAATGGTTCCATAGACCGCTGTTGGCATCCGCCGAAGACAGGCCTCAGTTTTCTATGTACCTTTCAATAAGGAATTGTCTCGCCGCATCCTCCTCAGGCAGGATTTCCCCTTCCACAACCGCTTCGATGATAGCGTCTTTTGCCCGTCCTACAGATTCTCCGGGCCCGATTCCCAGGATCTCCATGATCTGCTGTCCTGTCAGGGGAGATCGCGGTCTGGGCATGGTGCCCATGATCTGTCCCACCCGCCTTTTCAGTTCAGCCAGCTCTTCGAGTTTGACTCTGGACAATCGAAGTGAGGCGCTGTCCGCTTCCACCAGGGCCAGCAGCCTTTCAATGTGCCGGCCGGCCCTGTGGATGAAGCGGCGCACAGCACGGTCGCTCCACTCATCCTGGTAGTGAACCATGTGCAGGCGAATGAGCTCCGTGACATCGGTGGTCAGTTTTCTGCCAGCTTTAAGACGCTTTAAAAGTTCAGCGGCAAGACCCGCCCCGACCGCTTCGTGTCCATGGTAGCTTTCACCATCCTCCGAGATGGTCCTGGCGGCCGGTTTCCCGCAATCGTGGAGGAGCGCCGCCCACCTGAGCTGAAGATCTTTCGGGCAGCGATCCACAACCCGCAGTGAGTGGCGGAACAGATCGGGAAAATGAAAGGGATTGTTCTGTTTAAAACCCACCATGGCCTGGATCTCAGGCATGAAGGCGCCGAAGGATTCCCACCGCGCGAGCATTTCCAGACCGAGGGATGGATGCTCACCAAGAAGAGTGCTGTTCATCTCTTCAAGGATCCTCTCTGGCGCGATGTCCGATATGCGTCCCGAGATCCTTCTGGCCGCTTTACCCATGGGGGGGTCGATCCTGTAGGAGTTACAGGCCCTCAGCCTGGCGGCCCGAAAGACCCTGAGAGGGTCATCCTCAAAGGTGAGCCTAGCCGGGATGGGTGTCCTCAGACGCCCCTCCAGGAGATCCTCATAGCCGCGCTCACATGGATCCAGAATGTTCACTGAGCCAGCAGGAGCGGACCCCGCCAGCTCCATATAAAGGGCGTTTAGGGTAAAATCTCTTGAAAGGGCGTCTGCCTTCAGGGGATCCGGCGAAAGAGAGGTCAGAGTACTCCTGAGTTGAGCCTGGGCGAACTCTATGAGCGATGGGGCGCCGTGGACAAGGCAGGTTCCGAACCTGGGGAAATAGACAGGACAACCCCCTCCCCTGGCCCTTGAAACCTCACCTGCCAGATCCCCGGCTCCGCTGTCACCGCCGCCGAAGACAACGACATCCCACTCTCCGGAAAAGGGTTTTCCTTCAACAAGGTCACGAAGGGCGCCGCCCACCAGGTAAACCTGCAGCCCCAGCCGCATAACGTGTGGAGCTACCTCATCATGCAGGGCCCTCAAGGGCTCCCTGAACCCGGGAGGCACCTTAACCGTTCGGCCTGGTCCCCTCGCCCCCTTCATCCCCTTTTGTCTCCCCCTCATCTTTTCCCTTACCGCTCTTTTCAAGCAGCTGACTGAGCCGGTATAGGAGGTCCTGCTGGTCGAAGGGCTTGGTGATATAATCGTTCGCGCCGGCCTCGTAAACCCTCCGCGCGACCTCCTTACCCCCCGCCGCTGAGATCACCATAACAGGAGTATCACCTGTCTTCTCATCCTTGCGGATCAACCGGCAAACCTCGTACCCGTCGATCTCCGGCATCATGAGGTCCAGGATGATCAGATCGACGTTGTGTTTCTTCGCGTAGTGGACCGCCTTGGTCGAGTCGGAGGTGAAGCTGATGTTGTATCCTTCCCTGGGAAGGATAAGTTTCATCATCTTGAGGAAGGCCTCGTCGTCATCGACGACCAGGATCATTTCTCCATGGCCCCTGGGAGTCATCTTCACCCCCGCGATCTCCGGCTCCGCACCCATGACATCAGGATATCTCGGCTTATCGGGCTCGCCCACAGGCATGAGGATAAGGAAGGATGTCCCCTTGTTCTCATTACTTTCCACAAACACCTTCCCGTGGTGGGCCACAACGATCTCCCGGACAATGGACAGGCCCAGCCCTGATCCCCCGTAACGCCTGGTGGAGGAACTGTCCACCTGGTAGAAACGTTCAAAGATCTGGTCGAGGCGGTCCCTGGGTATGCCGATACCGTTGTCGATGACCCGCATCTCGATGAAGTCACTTTTGGCACTGACGCTCAGGTGGATCTTTCCACCTGTCGGTGTGAACTTCAGGGCATTATCCAGCAGGTTCTGGAAGACCTGGAGCATCTTGTGAAAATCCCAGTATACGGTGGGCATCTCCTCTTCGGATTCAACGGTGACAGTGATCTCTTTCGCTTCATACTCCGGTCGAAAATTCTCCACCGCCTTGAAGATCAGGATATCAGGGACAAAACCCTGTTTATTGAGCTTGTATTCGCCGGATTCGATGCGCGTCAGGTCCAGGAGATCCTCGATGAGGCCCAGCTGATTGTTGCCCTGCTCCTTGACCACGGAGATAATGTCCCTGAGTTCCTTGCTCGGATTGCCATAGTTCTTGTCCAGAACAAGGGAGAGATAGCCGTTGATGACGGTCAGTGGGGTTCTGAGTTCATGAGACATTATGGAGAGAAACTTGTTCTTGACCTCGTTGGCACGCTGCAGTTCCTCGTTCATGGTCTTTAGAATGTTGTAGTTTTCCTGGAGCTTGCCCTGGGCTTCCTCCAGTTCTGCAGTGGTGGATTGAAGCTGGACATAGGACGCCTGCAGCTCCTCGTTGGTCGATTCTACCTCAAGGTACTTGCGCTTGATCTCCTCCTGTTTTTCCCGAAGAGCCTTTGTCCGATGTTCCACCTTCCGTTCCAGAGTCTGATTGAGCTCCTCGAGCTCCATCTTTTTCTGGTGGAGCCGCTTTTCCCTGTTTGCCAGGACTTCGGCCATGTAATTGAAGCGTTCGGCCAGGATGGACAGTTCATCCTGGCCCTTGAGAGGGATACGATAATCATAATCACCCTTGACAATGGCCTCGGTGCCCTCGTTGAGGGACCGTATGGGCCTGCTCATCACCGTTCCGAGGGTGATGATCCCGATGAGGACGAGGATCGCCGTCAGGATGATCGTGGCGTCGTGGGTTTTCTTGATGCTTATGATGTTGTAGCCGACCTCCTCATTGATATGCCGGATCATGGGGGTAAGGATGTTGCGCATGGTGTCGATATGATCGTGGAAACTGTTAAGAGTTGTTTCCATGTCCATGAGGATCCGATCATAACCCGTTCCGGCGCTGCTGGTGATGATGATGCTCGAAAGCATCGTCAGATCGGCAAAGGTCTTTTCCATTTTACTGGTAATGGAATGCAGGTTCCCGACCAGTTTGTCAGACCTGTCATGGCAGACACCACAGCTGTCGCCTGCGAAATTACGGGACATGATCTGTACATTGAGGTCCCTCATTTCAGTCTGGATCTGATTGACACGATCCAGGAGTTCCCTGATATCTTCCTCCTGGTACTGGATCGTTTCAATGCCCTTGATGGTCTTCAGGACGGTAAGGTCCAGGGAGGTGATCGTGGTGGAAACACGGTCGATGAGAAAGCGGGCGGTATTGACCGTGTAAAGCTGACTCATGATATGGGAAACAAGCCCCCCGCCGACGAGGACGACGGCAAATATCACCATGAAGCCTATGATGAACCTTTTCTTCACGCCAGTGACTCCATCTAGTTATCCAGGATCTTCATGCTGGTGACGTCTGAACCGCTTTGGGCAGCCGTCCGCCGGACGTCGGCAAATTCGACCGGTGAGGTATTGACGAACTTCATGGCACCGAACATCTTGAGGACTTCCCGCCCTTCCCTGTGGGAATCCATCCTGAGGAACACGGTCCGTATGGCCTCCCTCAATTCCTGATGAAGATCCGATATGACAACGAGGGTCGAATCGGGGAAATGTCCTCCCGTGTAGAGGATCTCGAGCTTGTCCCCGAGTTCAGGCCTGCGATTTACGTACTCCTTAAAAACGGTGTTCTTGGCCGCGCCCAAGTCCGCCAGGTCGTTGGCGACCATCCACACGGCGGCATCGTGGCTGCCCGCGAACTGGACCCCGGAAAAAAATTCACCGGGTTCCTTCACGCCGTTTTTCCAGAGCAGGCTCAGGGGGAAAAAATATCCGGCCGAGGTGTGCGGCCCGACAAAGACAAAGGACCGGCCTTTCCAGGTGGTGATGTCCCGCGTGACAGGCAGTCCTGACCTTTTAAAGATGTAGGAGCTGTAGTGGGATTCACCGGACGGCCAGACGGGGCGCACAAGGGGGATGAGCCCATAATTGTCGATGCCGTAGGTGGCCACGAAACTGCCCATGAAGGCTCCTCCGGCTTTTCCTTCCTTCAGGGCTGACAGGACCTCCCTGTACCCTTTGAGCACCTGGAATCTGAATTCCATGGGCAGCAGTTTACCCATGTAATCGCACAGGTTCTGATACTTTCTCTGCTGCTCAAAGATATTCCTTTCGGGGACCAGAACGATCCTTAGGAGTTCATCTCCATTGGCCGCCAGGACAGGCCCGGACCCCGTCAGGAGGAGTGCGAAAATAAGGACAGCTGCCTTACTCCACTTTTTCAAGTTCGTAATCTCGGCTTCCAAGACCCAGTTTTACAGCGTGCTCTAAAATCGGCTGCCACCGGATCCCGGTCACAGCTTTGAGTTTGTCTTCAGCTCCCAGATCCTCCAGTTTGCTGCCCGCCAGCCCCTGCGCGCCGTTGACCAGGTCCACAGCCGCCTGGTCAATGGCCACCGGATCGGTGGAGACCAGGATCCCCACGTCGGCGACAAACGGCGGATCGTTGAAATCGAAACAGTCGCAGTCCGGGCTCATGTTGATGAGATAGTTGAAAAACAGCCCCTTGCCCTTCTTGTTGGCAAGGGCTCCGGCCACGTATTCGGCGGTCTTCTCCTGAGTGATCGCCGGGTCGGTCTTCCAGTTCACCGCGATGGCGCCGTAGCTGCACGACACCGTACACTCGCCGCAGCCGATGCACTTGTCCTCCATGATATGGGCTTTTGACCCGGCCTCCCACGCGATGGCGTCCACAGGGCACCAATGAAAACATTTCCCGCACATGGTGCACTTGTCCTCCCGGACCGCCGGCAGGACGTCAGAGTGCATCTCCTGCTTGCCGCTGGGAGCGGCGCAGCCCATTCCGATCCCCTTCAGGGCCCCTCCGAAACCGAACAGCTCGTGACCGGTGAAATGAGTCAGGTTGACCACGGCATCGGCGTGGTGAAATCCTGCCGCGATCTTGACCTGCTTGAAATGTTTGCCGTCCACCTTTTCCGGTACGTAGTCCTTGCCGATGAGCCCGTCGCCGATGATCACCGGGGCACCCACCGTGGCGTAGGAAAAACCGTTTTTGATGGCGGTTTCAAGGTGGTCCACTGCGTTGCCGCGGCTGCCCTTGTACAAGGTGTTGGTGTCGATGAGGAACGGCTTTCCTCCGGCCGTTTTGATCTCCTCCACGGCGACCCTGGCGTACATGGGGGGCAGGAACGCCGTGTTGCCCTCCTCGCCGAAATGGAGTTTCACAGCCACCTTGTCACCGGGGGAGATCCTTTCCGCGAACCCGGAACGGGCGAACAGCTTGCGCATCTTGTCTAAAAGGCTGTATCCCATCTGGCCCCTGAGGTTGGTGAAATAGACCCTGGATGGACTCATGGGCCCACCTCCCCGCCGGGTGTTGGCCAGAAGCTTCCGATGGCAAGTGTGGCCCGGGCTGCATCATCGTTGCCGTCGATAATAACCAGGTTGACCTCGGGAGCAGTGGAAACGCCCCAGTAATTCCAGTTCGCCGGGATTAAGGTAGGTCCTTCGCTCGTGTCCAGGGTCACGTAAACCTGGGTATCCTGGCCCCCTGCGCCGTCAGGGTGAGTGTTGTTTTCAAAAAGGTTGTTGCCCCTGTTGCCGGTTGTCCCCATGTCGATCCTGGTCAGGTTGGTGTTATCCAGGGCGGAGTCGATGAGCACGCCCGACAGGCCGTTACCAGTGATGGCGTTGTTCCGGAGCAAAAGCTCCATCGTCCCACCGACACGAAGACCGTAACCGGTGTTCCCGTCGATGGTGCTGCGCCGGATCAGGCCGTTTCCAGGCCCACCCGTGAGGTTGATCCCGTTAGTGGTGGAAGCAGCGCCGAAGATGTTGCATGAAGTGATGACGGGGGATCCAGCGCTCGCCCAGATAGCAAGGGCGTTATCATCAAAAATCGTATCGGTGATCTCACCGGCCCCGTCAACGGCCTGAACGCCGGCACCCTGGACCGTGCTGTCGGCCGG
>Ga0209536_100012766_pt1 | contig 12183 bp, 11 predicted proteins | sample DeeMarSeWOR28_12_FD_187461 | JGI IMG/M metagenome (GOLD analysis project Ga0209536, IMG submission 187461) | Marine sediment microbial communities from White Oak River estuary, North Carolina - WOR-2-8_12 (SPAdes) (version 2) | ecosystem: Environmental > Aquatic > Marine > Intertidal zone >...
TGGTTTGCGGATATCGTGCACCCCGGCGACCTGCCGCGGGTGATAGATGCAGAGATGGACAGGGGGACTGGCGGCAGCATGTTCCTGGGTATTGACTACCGAATAGTCTGTGGCGACGGCGAAGTGCGCTGGGTCTACGATTACACCGTCGCACTCAAGGATGCTGATGGCGAGGTGAGCCATTTTGCCGGTTATCTGCTCGATATTACCGAACGCAAGCGTTCAGAGTTCGAACTTGAACAATCCAGGGAGCGTGCACAGGTAACGCTGCACTCCATAGCCGATGCCGTGATCACGACCGATGTGAATGGCCAGATCGAATACCTGAACCCCAAGGCCGAGGAAATTACCGGCTGGGAAGCGGCGATAGCCCGCGGCTTGCCGCTGGGCCGTGTTCTGTGCCTGTTTGACAAGGGTAGCCAGGAGTTGCTGGTGGAGCCTGTCAGGCAATGCCTGCTGTCAGGTAATACCGTGAAATCGGCGGGTGACAACATTTTCAAGCGGCATGATGGCAGGGAATTTGCTGTCCAGTACTCGGCATCCCCGATCCTGCTCGATCCGGGGGTGCCGCTGGGGGCAATTCTGGTATTCCATGATGTAACCGAAACCCGCAACATGGAGCGCAAGATCAGTTACCAGGCAACGCATGATGCGCTCACCGGTCTTATGAACCGGTCAGAATTCGAAGCCAGGATCGGGCTGGCAGTAGATTCCGCCAGGCAGCTTGGAGAGATCCACGTGCTTTGTTATATGGACCTTGACCAACTGAAGATAATCAATGACACCTGCTCGCATGAAGCGGGAGATGCCTTGCTCAGGAATGTAACTGAGCAGCTGCAGGGCTGCCTGCGCGACTCGGACATTATCGCCCGTCTGGGTGGTGATGAATTCGGTGTTTTGCTGAAACACTGCTCACTTGAGGATGCTGCGGAACTGGTCGGGAAAATGCTTGCTGGAGTTCATGCACTGCGTTTTACCAGCTGCGGCCGCACCTTCGAAATTGGTGCCAGCGTCGGTCTGACCTCGATAAATGCACGGTCAGAAACGGTGACCAGTGTCATGAGCGAGGCTGATCTTGCCTGCTATGCCTCCAAGGATCTTGGTGGCAATCGTTACCATATCTACCAGCCCGGAGACCAGGTGCTTGCGAAACGGCACGAGGAAATGCAGTGGGTATCCAGGTTGACTGCCGCAATCGACTCCGGCCGGTTGGTGCTGTATTGCCAGGATATCGTGCCGGTGAACCCTGCTAGTACCACCGGGAGGCATATTGAAGTCCTGGTGCGCATGCTTGACGAGGATGGTGCAATGATCAATCCGGGCAAGTTCATGCCTGCGGCGGAGCGCTACAATATTGTCGCCAATCTTGACCGCTGGGTCATAAGCAGCAGCTTTTCATGGTATGACCGCAACCGTGACCAGGAATGTGTGACAGGCCTTGACGCCCTGGCTATAAACCTGTCAGGGAGTTCTATCAACGACAGCGGATTTCTGTCATTTATCAAGGCAGAGATCGGGAAATATAATATTCCCCCGGGAGTCCTGTGTTTCGAGATTACAGAAACCGTTGCTATTGCAAATATACAGGCGGCATCCGTGTTTATTCTGGAGTTGCGGAAACTCGGGTGCAGGTTTGCCCTGGACGATTTCGGCAGCGGCCTGAGTTCCTTCGCCTACCTGAAGAATCTGCATGTTGACTACCTCAAGATAGACGGCAGCATTGTCTGTGATATCGATACAGATGCAGTCAACGCAGCCATGGTCAGTTCTATACATCAGCTTGGGCGGGCCATGAACATAGAGACGGTGGCCGAGTTCGTCGAAACAGATGCAATCCTGAAAAAGCTTGCAGATATCGGTATTGATTATGCGCAGGGATACGGTATTGCAAGGCCGGGACCTCTCAGCGGGCTGCAGGCTGTCGTGAGGCAATCAGCATAATCCTGGCTGCCTGCACCGTGCTTGTGTTGTTACATGCCTGCCGCGGTGCTTGCCGGTTATGTCCGGCCTGCATCCAGCAATGCCAGTAACAGGGCAATCGCGCCTGGCAGGTTTTCTCCGCAACGCCACTTTGACATACCCGGATGCCAGTGCAACAGCGCAATGGCTGTTACGGTAAATATGACAGCTGCTTCGGGTCTGTATTCAAATCACCAGCGGCGCTTCATTCAGCAGGGCGGCCTGTTCTCGCAGGGCGAGTATGTGCTCCTCCCAGTAGCGTGATGTGTTGAACCAGGGAAAGGCGCGGGGAAAGGCGGGATCGCTCCAGCGGCGGGCCAGCCACGCGGCGTAATGCATGATGCGCAGGGTGCGCAGCGGCTCAATCAGGCGCAGTTCGCGGAAATCGAGATCAAAAAACTGCTGGTAGCCTTCAACAATATCCGCCAGCTGGGCCTGCATTTCATGGCGCTCGCCGGATATCAGCATCCAAAGGTCCTGGATCGCCGGACCCGTGCGGCAGTCATCCAGATCGACAAAGTGCGGTCCCGCTTCCGTCCAGAGAATGTTTCCCGCGTGGCAGTCACCGTGGATACGGATTGTGCGAATATGCCCGGCGTCGGAAAATATGTCGGCAATCTGCTGCAGCAGGTCATCCGACAGGGTGCGATACGCGGTTTCGAGGTGTGCGGGGATAAAATCCTGCTCCAGCAGGAAGCGGCGTGACTGGTATCCGTGACTGTCGATATCAAGTCCGGGCCGGTGCCTGAATTTGCCTGCCGCACCGACCGCGTGCATGCGTGCAATGACTCTGCCTGTCCATCGCCTGGCTTGCTGCGTGTCCAGCTCGGGCCAGTAGCCACCCTGGCGCGGGTACACTGCAAAGCGGTAGCCGCGGTAGTGCTGCAGGGTAGTCGCATTGATCTCCATGGGTGCAACAACCGGGAGTTCCTGGGTTACCAGTTCCAGCGAGAAGGTGTGTTCCTCGAGAATTGCCGCATCTGACCAGCGTCCGGGGCGGTAGAATTTCGCAATGACGGGCGTCCCCGCTTCAATACCGGCCTGGTAGACGCGGTTCTCATAGCTGTTCAGTGCGAGCAGGCGGCCGTCTGTTTGCAGGCCGCAGCTGTCAATGGCATTCAGCAGGGTGTCTGGTAGCAGCTCCGAGTAGTCGGCTGCTTCGGGGTGTTCATCCGTGTGCATTTGAATGCCGGGTTCCGGTGCAGTTTGCTGGTGTCCGGGAAAATATCCCTGCCTGCATGGTAACTCATACTGCAGCGTCGTACGCCTGTTTTATCAAGGCAGGGGCAGAAGCCATCTCATTTCCTGCTGTTACTGATTTCCTCGTAGGCAGCCTTGATCTTCTGGGTCTTTTCGGTGGCTAGTTTTACCATTTCATCAGGTAGTCCCTTGGCGATAAGCTTGTCAGGGTGATGCTGACTCATGAGGCGCCGGTAGGCCTTTTTGATCTCCGCCTCGGTCGCGTTCTTGCTGACACCGAGGATTTCGTAGGCTGCATCCAGGCTATGCCCGCGGCGAGCGGGTTGTTCGCTGCTTCCGGTGAAACTGAAGAGCTGCTCGATTGATGCATGATCAAAACCAAGTTCCCGGCCAATCGAGAATATTATTTTCCTTTCGGCTGTGTGCAGGCGGCCGTCTGCCATGGCAACGGCAATCTGGATTTCAATGAACATCTGCACCAGATTGCGCCTGCCATGACATTCACGCTTGAACTGCAGCAACACATCGTGCAGCGGGAAGTCTGGCTTCTTCCCCTCGTTGAACAGCTTGATGGCTGCGCTGCGTTGCCGGGAATCCAGCTGCATGCGTGCCATGATTGCTTCAACGGAGGATATCTCGGCCCTGGTCACATTGCCGTCGGCCTTGGCAATGTGACCCATAATGGAGAAGCTTGCGGTGAAAAAGGCGGCCTGGACCCGTTCCTGCTGGCCAAGGCCATATGCTACATGTTCATCCGTGACACGTATGCCCCGGTCAAAGTTGCGGCCCAGTGCTGCTCCCAGCAGTGCTCCCAGTGGACCACCAAGCATGAAGCCGAGCGTTCCACCCAGAAGTGTGCCCCACCAGGCCATTATCCCTGCAACCGTCCGAATGGGCGCACAATGTGCGTGGTGCCGGTTTGAGTTCTGGCTTCAGGCATGCAGTCTTGCTTGCGGATTACTTGAATACCGGCAGTGGCGTGGAGATGTACCAGCTATTTTGCGCGGCATCGTATTGCCATACCTGGTTGTCAGTCACTGAGGTCAGCTTGAGATTGTCTTCATCGTAATAGGAAATCTTTACAGTAATATAGACGGAAGACTCATCGTCCGAGGGGACGGTGTTGAGAACATCGTATCCTGTGATCTTGATACGTTTCAGCTTGGCCGGGTCGGTAGCGGGGGCGGGGGCACCTTCATATTTCCGCAGGCTGTTCGCGGCTGTGAAGTCTGCCCAGCGCATGGCGCTCTCATAAAAATAAAGTGTTTGATCCAGGCTGATTGTTTTCTTGCTGTCGTCAATGGCAGCGCATCCCTGCAGCAGGATAGCGGTCAGGAGGAGGACGATGATCCGGTTCATGGTGAATCCTGGTCAGGAGAGGCGTGGCTTTCAGGGCGTATTATAACTGACCCGCGGTGTTTGCATAACGGGGCCGGCAGCTCGCTGCCTGGCGAGCAGGGTGACGAATAAATTGACCGGCTTTGCGCCGGAGATGCTGACACTCCGGAGCGGACTCCGGAGTGTGTCAGCCGGCTGCTTCAGGGCTAGCGACTGGTCCGGGTAACCGACTTCATCAGGCGTTCGATATGCCGGGTAATGGAATCGCGTGCCATGCTTGCCTCCTGCCAGGCACTTTCCATCTGCTTTACCCGGCCCAGGTAGCGGTCAAGTTCGGATTTGAGTGCAGCCAGTTCCTTCTCCAGTATGTCGACCCGCTGTTGTGCGGTATCACGGGCCTGCAGCGCTGCATCTTTTTCCTGCAGGATTTCCTGGGAAAGCGGGTTGACCGCCGCGTCGTCAGTGGAATTATTTGTGGCTGCTGTTTCCGGCATGTCCACTTCGGCATGGGCGCTTTCAGCGGGCGGCAGTTCAGCAAACAGCCCGAAAATGTCTGACGGCACGCCCTTGTTCAGTCCGCCTTCAAGAACACACACATCCAGGCCACGCTGGCTCAGCAGGAACGCGGCTGCCGCGCTCCGGCGCCCGGTATCGCAATAGACGATATATTTTTTTCCCGGTACCAGGATGGGTGCCTTGTCACGGATCATTGCCAGCGGTACGTTGATGCTGCCTTCAAATGCGTAGTTCGCATGTTCTTCCTGCAGGCGTACGTCGAGCCAGACATCGCCTTCCCTGACAGACTCAACGGCCAGGTCGTAGTCAATGTAATGCAACAGCGGTTTTTTCAGCAGTTCAACGAAATCCTGCTTTGACAGGCGCATCAGCGTGCCATCGGTCAGCATGGTGATGGTGGCGTTGCGCGGGTTGTCGGAAACCAGTGCCTCTTCGCCGAAACAGTCCCCGTCAGAGAGTTCTGCCAGGGGAATGTCCCAGCCCTTTCCAGATGCCAGGCGGGTAACCGAACAGCGGCCTTCACGAATGATGTAGAAATAATCCCCGCTGTCACCCTGGCGAATCACAACATCGCCTTCCTTGACGGGCACGGACTGGAGTTTCTGCAGCAGTTTCTGGATATCTGTTGGCGTGAGCTTGATGAATGCCTCTGACTGCAGCATGCGGGTCAGCCAGTCCTTGCCGCTATCGGTACTGGTTTTTACCTGGCCGGACTCCTGAGACTGGTCGAGTGTCAGCATGACATCGAGCAGTGTGGAATCAATGCTCGCAATAACGGCCTTGCTGGCCGCGCGGGCTGTGGTGATGCGTGGCTGCTGGTTGGCAATCGGATAGCGCGCCGGTGTGGTCCCGGCAGAGACAACACCTGTAACCCTGCCATTCGCATCTATGAAATTAATAACACCATCCAGCAGGTAGATGGACTTGTTGTCCCTGTCACCTTCGCCGAACAAATAGCTGCCGGCACTGATATCCTCGATTGCCAGGCTACCGGTGATTTCCCGATAGCGATCTTCGGTGAGGCCGTTCAGGGGGATGAGATCGCGCAGGATATCTTTCCCGCTGAACCTGTTTTCCTGCTGCTTGTGTATCTTCATGACGGTACCTGCGTATGTTGCGTGTTCATGCTAACCCGTACCACGGGCTTTCAACGTATGTATCGGCGCTCTTCCGCATTTATTCACGGTTCGCACAGCAAATCGGTGTAAACAATTCAAGCTTCTGAATTACAGAAGGAAAAAACCTGCTTGCAGGACGGCTGCCGGGAATGCCGGGTGGCGATTAATTGTCATTGTCAGCTTGTGCCGTTTGCATGTCTGCGACCTGCTGCACAATAAGATCGCCGTTCGTTGCCGGCAACTGTCCCTCGATGTGTTCAGGTGGTGGCTGACCGTGGGACGGCTGGCCGCTTATCTTTGTGTCGGGGTGGTGCCTTGCAGGATGTCCTGCAGGTAGGCGGTGCCACCCAGCTGTGACATCTGCAGCAGGATATGGTCGCGCCTGGACAGGACATACGCCGATGGCCTGTCAGCATGGAAGCGTAGCGGGTTGGGCAGTATCGCTGCAATCAGCGCGGCCTGTTCGCGTGTCAGCGTGCTTGCTGCCTGCCCGAAATAGCGTCTTGCTGCTGCCTGGATGCCAAAGGTCTGCGGGCCTGTCTCGGCGATGTTCAGGTAGACTTCGAGGATGCGCTGCTTAGGCCAGGATAGTTCCAGCAGCAGGGTGAACCAGGCCTCCAGCCCCTTGCGCAGGTAACTGCGTCCCTGCCAGAGAAAAAGATTCCTGGCTACCTGTTGTGTCAGTGTGCTTGCCCCGCGCAGGCGGTGGCCACGCACGTTGTGTTCCACAGCGTCCCGGATCGCTTGCAGGTCGAAACCCCAGTGGTCAGGAAACTTCTGGTCTTCAGCGGCTACGACTGCGAGCGCCGCCTGTGGCGTGATCTGCGAGAGCGGCACCCACTGATAATCAATCTCGTGTCCTTCCATGAGGACGCGTTGCAGCATCACCGCCGAGGTTGGGGGTGTGACCCAGCGCAACACGATGACGGGAGCCAGGCTGAACAGCAGGCAAGCTGCGAGCCCGGCAAGCAGCCAGCGCCGTAGTCTTTTCAGACGTTTCCTGCGCATCTTGAATTCAGCCTCTGCCCGGGCGCACAATTTGACTCCATACGTGGCATTATCCCTGTTTTCTCCCGGGATTATCACTATGCATGCATGGCGCAAGATAGATGCCGGGTTGTCTTGACCCGCATATTCACCGGGTCCGGGGCAGGGTAACCACTCACTCCAGGCAAGGAAGGTAAATCTTGGCAATCAGCACCTTTGATCTTTTCAAAATAGGTATCGGACCGTCGAGTTCACATACGGTAGGGCCGATGCGCGCAGCCGGACTTTTTCTACAGGCAATCGCGTCGGGGAATTCGATCACCGGTGTTGCACGCATCCAGGTGGAGTTGTTCGGTTCCCTGGGTGCAACGGGCAAGGGCCATGGTACCGACAAGGCAGTTATTCTCGGATTGCAGGGCGAGGCCCCGGAAACGGTCGACACCGACAGCATCCCGGTACGGCTTGAGCAGGTAAGGGCGGATGGCGTCCTGCACCTGCAAGATGGAAAACGCATTGCCTTTGATGAGCAGCAGGACCTGGTTTTTCACCGGCGCAAGGTGTTGCCCTACCACCCCAATGGCATGAAGTTTGTTGCCCTGGGGACAGCAGGGGAAATACTGCTGGAGCGAACCTATTACTCCGTTGGCGGCGGTTTCGTGGTGAACGAGGCAGCCGCAGGTGCTGATCGTATCGTCGAGGACCGCACGCCGTTGCCATACCGGTTTCACAGCGCGGCGGAACTGCTGGCGCACTGTGCCGGGAGTGGCCTGCCGATCAGCCAGATCATGCTGCAAAACGAATGTGCCTGGCGCAGCAAGGCGGAAATCCACGATGGCCTGCTGGAGATCTGGCATGTCATGCAGGCCTGCGTCGAGCGTGGCTGTCACACCGAGGGGCTCCTGCCCGGCGGTTTGAAAGTCAAGCGGCGGGCAGCGCGGCTGCATCGCCAGCTAACCAACGAGAAGGAGCTCGACAAGGCACCACTGGGCACCATGGACTGGGTCAACCTGTTTGCGCTTGCCGTCAACGAGGAGAACGCCGCGGGCGGCCGGGTGGTCACGGCCCCTACCAATGGTGCCGCCGGCATAATTCCTGCCGTGATGCATTATTTCTGGAGGTTTTGTCCCGGCTACAGTGACGAAGGCATCGTGCGGTTCCTGCTGGCGGCAGCCGCCATCGGGGTTCTCTACAAGGAAAATGCCTCGATTTCCGGTGCGGAGGTCGGCTGCCAGGGTGAGGTGGGCTCCGCCTGCTCCATGGCGGCGGCAGGCTTGACCGAGGTGCTGGGCGGGACGCCGGAGCAGGTGGAGAACGCTGCGGAGATCGCCATGGAACACAACCTCGGCCTGACCTGTGACCCGGTCGGCGGGCTGGTGCAGGTGCCCTGCATCGAGCGCAATGCCATGGGTGCGGTCAAGGCCATTAACGCCTCGCGAATGGCGCTGCGCGGTGACGGCACGCATTTTGTCTCGCTCGACAAGGTCATCAAAACCATGCGGGACACCGGCGCAGACATGAAGACCAAGTACAAGGAGACCGCACGCGGCGGGCTCGCAGTCAACGTTATCGAGTGCTAGCGCTGGCGGGGGATCCGCGGAGGTGCACCGCCGGGATCAGGTCCTGACTGCCACTGACTGGATAACTGTGATGCGAGACTCCTGCAGGTTGCGAATCAGGTTCTCGAACTTCGGCAGGGTACTGGCCCCCATCAACAGGTGCAGACCGAGTGGCGTCGGCCCGCAGGTACGCAACTGCGAGACTGCTCGCCTGAACCAACTCAGGGAGTCTTCACTGCGGTCTTCCCACGCCAGCACCTGCAGGCCGGCTGCTTCCAGGATGCCCGGTATCGAGTCGGCGCGTGCCAGGAAACTGATCGCGGCATCACTGGCCCACGGCACAGGGTACCAGGGTTCGCTGCCGTCCCTGCTGAAGATGTCATGAAACAGCAGGCGCCCGCCGGGTTTCAGGACGCGGGCGATTTCCCCGTAAAAAGCGGCCTTGTCGGCAATGTTCATCTGCACGTGTTCTGTCCAGACGATATCGAAACTGTCCGGCTCAAAAGGCAATGCCGTGGCGCTGCCATGGTGAAATTCGACCCTGTTCGCCATGCCGGTGCGCTGTGCCAGGGCCGTGGCTACCTCGATATAGTCGCGGGTCAGGTCGATGCCGGTGACGTGGCAGCCCCGCTCCGCGGCGAGGTGACGTGCTGAACCGCCGATTCCGCAGCCGACATCCAGCACGCGCATGCCGGTCTCGATGTCCGCACGCCCGGCGAGTTCAAGGGTTGCCTCGCGGCCGCGGATGTGAAATTCGTCCACCGCTGCAAGGTCCGCAGGCACCAGTTGGTCGATATCCTTGCCTGTGGCGGTGAGTGCATCGAGGATGGCGTCCAGCAGTTCATTCAGGCCGTAATGATGTTCAACGCGCTCGCGGGTATCAGCTGGCATGACGGTCCCCTGCGCGAACAGGTCAGGCAACGCCGGATTGTTTGTGCTGGCTCAGTGCGTTGTGGATGTCGAGAATGGTCGCCTCGGTGGTTTCCCAGTCGATGCAGCCATCGGTAACCGACACACCGTATTTCAGGTCGGCCAGGTTCTCCGGGATCGGCTGGTTGCCGGCGTTGATGTTACTCTCGATCATCAGGCCGATGATGGCATCATTGCCTTCCAGTATCTGGTTGGTCACGTTTTCCGCAACCAGCGGCTGCAGGGCCGGGTTCTTGTTGGAATTTTCGTGGCTGCAGTCCACCACGATGTACGGGCACACGCCGGCCTGCTGCAGTTCCTGCTCGCAGATGGCCAGATTCACTGAGTCATAATTGGGCTTGCCGTTGCCGCCGCGCAGGACAATGTGGCCATACTTGTTGCCGGCCGTGCTGACAGTAGACACATGACCGTCGGGGTCGATGCCCAGGAAGTTGTGCGGGTGAACCACGGACTTCAGTGCGTTGATGGCAACGGCCAGGCTGCCATCGGTGCCGTTCTTGAAGCCGACAGCGCAGGAGAGACCGCTGGACATTTCCCGGTGCGTCTGCGACTCGGTGGTGCGTGCGCCGATGGCGGACCAGGAGATCAGGTCCTGTATATACTGGGGCGAAATCGGGTCGAGTGCCTCGGTGGCAAGCGGCAGACCAAGTTCCGCCAGGTCCAGCAGCAGGCGTCGCGCGATATGCAATCCTTCCTCGATCTCGAAGGAGCCGTTCAGGTGAGGGTCGTTGATCAGCCCCTTCCAGCCGACGGTGCTGCGCGGCTTTTCGAAATAAACCCGCATGACCAGCAGCATTGTGCCAGATACCTTGTCAGCCAGTTCCCTGAGCCGCTTGCCATACACGATGGCAGCTTCCGGGTCATGAATGGAGCAGGGGCCGACCACGATAAACAGGCGCTTGTCCTCGCGGTCCAGGATCTGCTTGATGGTATCCCGGCCATGTATGACCGACTGCCTGGCGGCCTCGCTGATCGGCAGGTGTTCTTTCAACTCCCGCGGCGTGATCAGGCGCGTACAGGAGATGATGTTGAGGTTCTCTATGCGTTGCTCTGTCATGTCTGTTCCAGTTGGTCCGCCTGGCCACCGGTCAGTTGCGCCGGGGTGCATGTCGTGGCGGGATAGTGTGCAATATGTTAACACCTGGCCCTGTCCATGGCAGGGAATATCAACGCCGCAGGTACTGCAGCACCCGGCCATTGCCCTGGCCGTAACGGGGTCGCTGTGCCGGGTACGTGAGCCAGGGGCATAAGTGCTGTACAGCGCACATGCCCGGGACAGTTACAGCATTGCAAAAAGGGGATTGTCCGGCAGGCTCATCCTGTGGATGATGTGCCACCAGCCTGAAATTCCAACCCTGTTTGCCGGGAATGCCATGACTTACCACAAACCCTCGCCAGCGTGGATTGCCACGGTCGATCTGCACGAATTTGATACCGCGGTACTCGCTGCTTCATATGAGTATCCGGTACTGGTCGATTTCCGGGCCGACTGGTGCTCGCCCTGCCTGGTGATTGCGCCGGTGCTGGAGCGGGTTATCGCGGAGTATGACGGTGCGGTACGGCTGGCGAAACTCGAGGTTGATGCCGGCGACAACATGAAACTGGCCGGACGTTTCCGGGTGCGCGGTTTCCCGACGATTATCCTGTTCAGCCAGGGCGAGGAACAGGGACGTTTCAGCGGTGCGCATCCGGCACCCTATATCCGCACATTCATCGAACAGCATTTGCCGGCAGGCTAGAGAAAGAAGGCTACCAGGGCGATATACCCGGCACTCCACAGTGACAGGCCGGCCCCCCAGATCGTGAGCCAGTGGTGTCGGCTGCGCAGGCCGGCAATGACGAAGCCGATTCCCAGCAGGAGACTCAGCAGCGCGATGCTGTTGATGGCGCTCTGGTCCATCGCGGTACCGAGCATGTCGGGTTCTTCACCAATTCGATAACGCATGCCTGAATCACTCGCTCCCCTGGTCACGTGAAGACACTGGCAGATGGTACTACTTGCGATGTCGCTGTTCCCGGCTGTGCTGCCGCTGCAATCACATTAATCCAGCCACGATTGCCAGGCTCTGGGCTGGTGGCAGAAACGGGTTCCCCCTGTTGCACGGGATAAAGCACAACTAATTGATTTGTATATCTTAATGGCTTTCTCCGTGCGGAGTCCATGACTCATTAAGGTTTTTCTGCAGAATGACGATAATAGGATTATATTAGTAATCGCTAATTTAATTAATTATTTGATTAGCTCTTGAAAGGAGGTACTACCATGTACTGGGATACCCTGACCGCAGCAGGACTGTTCGTGTCGATTGTTTCGACCGTAGGCGCATTTTACCTGGTGTTGCGGGAACGGCCTGTCGTACGGCGTAATGATTTGCGTGAAATCTGAAGCCGCCGTTCGTCAGCTGTGTGCTGCATGATGACGGCGTGTCCTGCCGCCACCAGGAGGCTGCCGCCCGGCTAGCGGTCTATTTCGACTGCTTGCTGAACAGTATCTGCACCGTCTCCAGTGCGGACTCAGGCGAATCGGCTGGAAACTGCAGAACCGGCCCGGTGACGACTTCCCGGATGCCCGATTCCAC
>Ga0209536_100012767_pt1 | contig 12183 bp, 8 predicted proteins | sample DeeMarSeWOR28_12_FD_187461 | JGI IMG/M metagenome (GOLD analysis project Ga0209536, IMG submission 187461) | Marine sediment microbial communities from White Oak River estuary, North Carolina - WOR-2-8_12 (SPAdes) (version 2) | ecosystem: Environmental > Aquatic > Marine > Intertidal zone >...
GAGGGCTTCCTCGAGCGGCGCCGGCGCCCAGACTTGCTGCGCCCCGCGTATGACCGACACACCGCTTCCGACGAACAGCACGCCCGCGGCAGACAGCAGCGCCCAGATGTAGCGAGATCGGCCAAAGCCGTAAGGGTAGTCCCTGTCGGGGCCTCGTCGCGACCGAGCGATCCCAACCAGCAAGAGCGTCTGATTAGTCAGGTCCGCGCCGGAATGGAGCACCTCCGCCATGATCGCGGTCGAGCCCGTGAGCAGGAAGGCAAGCAGCTTGGCCGCTCCGATGACGAAGTCGACGAATAGCGCAACGGCTACAGCGCGCGTGCTCGTCGTCATGGTTGCACCATAGCACCTGGCTGGAGTTGCCGATCCACCGAGGTGTCGGCCAGATGAGGCCCTTCTGGCTGTCTTGCGAAATGTCTGCGTCCATGGTCGGCGGAGCGCACAGGATGCGTTTGGGGGGAGGGAAACACGAGGAGAATCGTCCGGTTCGCGGGGCCTGTTTCTTGCATGGATTCAGGCTGAAATGACGCGCCTAAATGTGGCGCAAACCCGAGGGGAAGATGAAAACCGTCTTCGTCAATCCTGAGCGGTGTATCGGCTGTCGGCAGTGTGAATTTGCCTGTGCGGTGGAACATTCGCAGAGCCAAGACGCTGTAGCCGCGATGTTCGAGGAACCTGCGCCCCGCTCGAGGATTCACGTCGCGCCCGGGGCAGCTCAGTTCACGTCTTTCCCGGGCAAGTGCCGGCACTGCGATCCCGCGCCTTGCCAACAGGTGTGCCCATCGGGTGCCATCACCCGCGACGCGGAATGGGATCTCGTTCTGATCGACCAGAAGAAGTGCATCACCTGCGCGATGTGCGCGATGGTATGCCCATTCGACGCGGTCGGTTTCCATGCGCAGGGTAAGGGGATGCCAACTCGCACGGTGGCGGTGAAATGCGATGGCTGCGTGGCGCGCGTTCGGCGAGGCGAGGAACCAGCCTGCTCTGAGGTCTGCAAGGTCGATGCCCTGGTCTTCGGAGAATTAAACGACCTGGTGAAGGCGGGACGTGTTCGCGAAGCGCACGCAGTGCTGTCGGCCGTCGCCGCCATCGAGCCCTTGGCGCCCCGCGCGCCGGACAACGTGGAAGCCTGGCGCGCTTGGGGCCGCTCAGCGACCGCCGTGAGGGAGGATTAGCAAATGGCTAACCAAGCAGATATCAACAGCCTGAGCATCGGCAAGGATGCACGCGCGATGATCGCGCGGGCCCGCGAGCTGGACATCGAGACAGTTTGGGATCGGCTTGCCGCCCAGCAACCTCAGTGCGGCTATTGCGCCATGGGCGTGAGCTGTCGGAACTGCGCAATGGGTCCGTGCCGGGTCGATCCCTTTGGCGAGGGACCGCAAAAAGGCGTTTGCGGCGCTGATGCAGACATCATCGTGGCACGGAACCTCGGTCGTACCATCGCCGCCGGAGCTTCAGCCCATTCCGATCACGGCCGGGACATTCTCGAGGTTTTTGCTGAGCTCGCTGAAGGCAAGACCAGCGGCTACGAGATCCGCGATCCCGACAAGCTGCGCGCTCTGGCGAAAGAATGGGGCTTGGAGACCGAGGGTCGGGAGACCTTCGAGGTCGCTCAGGATCTGGCCGCTGCCATGATGGAGGATTTCGGCACCCGTAAGAGCAGCCTCGGCTTCGCGGTCCGGGTGCCGAGCCAAAGAACCGAGCGCTGGGCGGCGCTCGGCATCACGCCGCGCGGTATCGACCGCGAGAACGTGGAAATGCTTCATCGCACCCACATGGGCGTGGACAACGACTATGTGAACACCTTGCTCCACTGCCTGCGCACGAGCCTTTCCGATGGCTGGGGCGGTTCCATGGTCGCCACCGAGCTTTCCGATGTCATGTTCGGCACGCCGAAACCGGTTCTGTCACGGGTCAACCTTGGCGCGTTGAAGCCGGAGAGCGTGAACATCGCCTTGCACGGGCACAATCCCATGCTCTCCGACGTCATCGTCCAGGCGGCTGCCGATCCTGAGCTCGTCCAAATGGCGAAGGACAAGGGCGCGGACGGGATCAATCTGGTGGGGCTCTGCTGCACCGGCAACGAGTTGCAGATGCGCAGGGGCATTCCCATGGCGGGCAACCACCTCATGCAGGAGTTGGTGCTGCTCACGGGTGCGCTCGACGCGATGGTCGTCGACTATCAGTGCATCATGCCCGCGGTCACCGACATGGCGAAGTGCTTCCACACCGAGGTGGTCTCCACCGCCGACAAAGCCAAGTTCACCGGGGCGACCCATATTTCCTTTGATCCCCGCCGCGGCCTCGAGATCGGCAAGCAGATCGTGCGCCGAGGCGTGGAAGCGTACAGCAACCGCAACCCGGAGCGGGTTCGCATTCCGGAAGGGACGGTCGAGATGATGGCCGGCTTTTCGGTGGAGGCAATCCTCGGTGCGCTCGGCGGTACCCCTGCGCCGTTGGTGGACGCGATCAAGGCGGGCAAGATCCGTGGCGCGGTGGGCGTCGTGGGGTGCAACAACCCGAAGATCCAGCAGGACTACGGTCACGTCATGCTCACGCGCCGGCTGATCGAGAACGACATCCTGGTGTTGGTGACTGGCTGCTCGGCCATTGCGAACGGCAAGGCAGGTCAGATGATGCCACAAGCCGCCGAAATGGCTGGCCCGGGGCTACGCGAAGTGTGTCAGGCCCTCGGAATTCCGCCGGTCCTCCACATGGGATCCTGCGTCGACAACACCCGCATCCTGGTGCTCGCGGCCGCGCTCGCCAACTATCTCGGCGTCGATATCTCGCAGCTGCCTTTGGCCGGCGCCGCGCCGGAATGGTATTCGGAGAAGGCCGTGTCGATCGGTGCGTACGTGGTGGCGAGCGGCATCTACACAGTGCTCGGCGTGCAGCCGCCCGTGTTTGGTAGCCGAAACGTGGTCAAGCTGCTGGCCGGGGATTTGGACGACGTCGTCGGTGCCAAGTTCGCTGTCGAGGCGGATCCCGAGAAGACGGCGGTGTTGATCCGCAAGCACATCGAGGCGAAGCGTGCGGCGTTGGGCTTGGAGGCTCGCGATGTGTGACGACCTTCACGAAGGGCATGAGCACGGGCACCACGACCACAGGGGGCTCGTGCGACGTGCCCGACCCGAAGAGTTTCGGGTCGTCATCACCGGCAAAGGCGGGGTAGGCAAAACGAGCCTGACGGCCTTGCTGGCGCGGCTTCTGGCGAGGGACGCCTATCGAGTGTTGGCGCTCGATGCAGATCCGCAGATGAATCTTCCCTATGCCCTAGGCTTGCCCGTTGACCGCGCTCGCGGCCTGGTTCCACTCAGCGAGAATCCGGATTACGTCGAGGAGAAAACCGGCACGCGCCCTGGCTCGGGCTGGGGGCTTTTCTTTCGGCTCAATCCGAACGTCGATGACGTGGTCGAACGCTTCGGCGTCGTCGGGCCGGACGACGTGCGTCTGCTGGTGATGGGCAATACCGTGAAACCCGCCGCCGGTTGCGTCTGTCCGGAGAACTCGCTGTTGGCGGCGGTGGCCAATGCGGTCAGCTTGCGCCGTCGCGAAGCGATCCTCCTCGACACCCAAGCGGGCATCGAGCACTTCGGCCGCGCGCTGGCTCGGGGCTTCCGGCATGCGGTCGTGGTCACCGATCCCACCTTCAACGGGGTCCAGGTCGCCTTGCACGCCGCGCGCCTGGCACGAGAGCTCGGGATTCCCGCGATTCATTTGGTGGTCAACCGCGTGCGCGGCGATGCCGATGCGGCGCGTCTCGCCCAAGTCCTGGAGGACCAAGGAAGCTTCCCGTTCGCCACTCGACACATGCTCCCCTACGAAGAGGAGCTCCTCCGGAGCGAGCCTGATGTGGGGCCATTGCTCAGCAGTCCGGATTCGGCGTTCCTGCGCGCGGTCGGCGAGCTGCGCGATGCGCTGCTGCGTGTGGAGCTGGAGCAATGGCGTCAGGCATCGTAGTCGTCGGCGCCGGCCCTGCCGGCATCACCGTGGCCGAGTTGCTGCGTGAGCACGACCGTGACGTACCGATCACCATGCTGTCGTCCGAGCCCTATCCACCCTATGCGCCGCCGGCCATGGCCGATCACTTTCTCACCGGGCGCGAGGACACCTTGTTCTGGAAGGGGCGTGATATTTGTGAGCGGCTGAACGTGGACTACCGAGCAAACACCCGTGTGACATCGCTGGCACCCCAAGCGCGCCAGCTGAGCTTGGCGGACGGATCCGTGCTGAGCTACGGTCGACTGGTCATTGCGACTGGCGGTGGATTGCATGCGCCCATCGCCGGCCACGATCTACGGGGCGTGTACAACTTCAAATCGCTCACGGCGGCTGAACAGCTGGTGGAAGGCGTCCGTACCGGCCGTATTCGCAAGGCAACCATCGTGGGGGCTGGCTTCATTGGAGTGGAGCTTGCGCTCCTTCTCCAAGATCTGGGCGTAGCGGTCACCATGGTCGAGATGGAGGATCGCCTCATGTGGCGGATGCTCGAGCCTGAAACCGCCGAGATCGTGCTCGAGAACGTCCGCGCACGCGGTGTCGAGGTACGGCTAAACACCTGCGCCGAAGCCTTTCTGGGCGACCGCGAGGTTACCGGCGTGAAGCTCGATTCCGGTGAGGAGCTCGATGCGGATGCGTATATCGCTGCAACGGGGGTCAAACCCGCCATCGAATGGCTGCAGGGGTCGGGCGTCGAAACGAGCTGGGGTGTCCTCGTCGATGATCTTCAGCGGACAAACGTCCCCGACATCTATGCTGCAGGCGATGTCGCGGAAACCAAGGACCGGATGACCGGCGAGCGTTTTGTCCATGCCATCTTTCCCAACGCCGTTGCTCAAGCTCGAGTGGTGGCCAACGGTCTACTCGGCTTCGAGGTGCCCTATGAGGGGGCCGAATCCATGAACAGCCTCAAGCACCTCGGCGTGGAGGTCATGGCAGTGGGATCACAGAGCGGGCAGGAAGAGCTGCGTTCTCGCCAGAGCGGCACGCTGCGCAAGGTCTTCCTGAGTGACGGCCGTCTCGTGGGCTTTCGCCTCGTCGGAGACATCCGGGGGGCGGGTGTGCTCCGGTCACTGATGCTCCGCAGGGTGGACGTCACACCGTTTCGCGATCGCCTGCTGGATCCCCGTCCGGGTGCCGCATGGTTCGGCAGCGCCGTCCCTCCGCACGCGACTTCGTTCTGAAGTAAGAAGTTGCCGGCACCCTGCGGATCAACGCTCAGCCGACCAAACGGGCATCGAACCCCCGGGCCGACAAGGCCTCCAACATCTGCTCCGCCTCTTCTTCCCCGCGAAGCTGCAAGACCATGTTCACGATCGCCGCGCGAGCAGAGGACGCGTCGAAGGCACGCTGGTGGCTGATCTCCATGATGTTGCTGTGTAGCTCACCAATAAGCTGGGTGACTTGGCCAAGGGCGCCCGGAATGTCCGGCACCTCGACCTCGAGCCTCACCAGCCGGTGGCTGCGCACCATGCCGCGCTGCAGGACCGAGGACAGGGTCATCATGTCGATATTGCCGCCACAGAGGATGGTTCCGACGCGTTGGCCCTGGAACCGTTCTTTGTGCCTCATCGCTGCTGCCACACCTGCTGCGCCGGCGCCTTCAACGATGGTTTTCTCGATTTCGGCGAGGACGAAGATCGCCTGCTCGATGTCCTCTTCGGAGACGAGGACGATATCGTCGACGTGGCGTCGAATGAGATCCATGGTGAGGACGCCGGGTGATTTGACCGCGATGCCGTCCGCAACCGTGTCGTGATTTGGGAGGTCACTCGGATCGAGGCCGTGAAACGCATGGTGCGCCGACGGGTAGCGTTCGCTCTGCACGCCGATGATCTGGATGCTGGGGTCCAGCGCCTTGGCTGCGACCCCCACTCCGGAGATCAGGCCGCCACCACCGATGGGGACGAGGAGGGTGTCGATTCGGTTCCCCGTCCCGAGCATCTCCAGCGCGAGCGTCCCCTGACCCGCAATCACCGCTGGGTCGTCATAGGGATGAACCAAGGTCAGGTCCCGTTCGCGTGCCAGCTCTTGCGTGAACGCCCGCGTCTCGTCGAACTGGCTCCCGTGCAAGATCACTTCGGCCCCATGCGCACGGGTCTGCTCCACCTTGGAATTGGGGGTGGTGCGCGGCATGACGATGGTCGTCGGAATCCCGAGCCGCCTTCCATGATAGGCGAGCGCTTGCGCGTGGTTGCCGGCAGACATGGCGATCACGCCCCGTGCGCGTTCCGCCCGGCTCAGGCCGAGCATGCGATGGAGCGCTCCCCGCTCCTTGAAGGATGCGGTGAACTGTTGGTTTTCGAACTTCAGGTAGAGTTGCATGCCCGTCAGTGCCGACAGCGTTTCAGAAAGCTCGAACGGAGTCCGCACGATGCTCGGCTGGATGAGCTCGTGAGCGTGGCGAATTGTGTCGATGGATACAGTCACGGAGAAGGGCGGCAGAGCCTGAGAGGCGTCAGTATACTCCGCGGAGGTGCTTCGTGGAGCCTACGACGTCCAAGAACCGGCCCAGCGGGGGGCAGAGAGCGGGGAGCTCGATCGTAGCTGGACTAGGATGGCTACTTTCGCCCCTTTCGTGGTGGAACGACCTGCTGGTCAACGTTCCATTGGCGTATCTGTTCGCCACACCTTTCTCTCTGCTCGACGACCGCTTCTATCTCCCAGCCTTCGCCCTGGGGTACTGGCTGACCAATGTGCTTGGTTTCGTGCTGCTCCACAAAGGGGTCGTGGGCATGGTGAGCACCAGGAAGGCGACACTCCGGAAAGACGTGTTCGTGGCAACCGCGTACACGTTCGTGATTGTCGTGGCAGCCTGGCTCGGCTGGCTGCCTTCGCCCGCGTCTTTGTTGGAGCAATGGCGCGAGCGATGAGGGGATTGGTCAGCTCGGTTCTTCGGATGGGATGCGCAAAAAACCCGTGGGAACGAGGCTGGTGGCGAGCATCACTTCGTTGATGTCGCGGTGCTCCGACCAGGTGCGCGCTTCTCGATGCTGAGGATGGCGCCAGAAGGACTCGATCTCCGGACCGAGCGCAACGTAGGGCGCCAGTGCTTTGATCTGCTCCTGCACCTCCGCACCTCGAGACAAGTGCCGATGCCGCATTCCCACCTCGTTTTCGATCAACGGGACTGCGGAGAGTCCGATTGCGAGCCCGAGCTCCCGAAAAGCCAGGCGACGAGATGCGGGATAGCTAAGGTCATTCTGCTGAGCGTAGCCCGCAAGACCTCGCACTGCTGCAGCGAGCAAGGCGTCCAACAGGTGAGACCCCGCGAATGCTCCGAGGGGCATCAACTGCGCAACGCGTGAGGCATCCGCCAGCAGGCCGCCCAGGCCGAGCGGGTCAGCGGTCGCCCAGTCCTGGCCCGTGACCATTGCTGCGAAGTCCGCGACCTCGTCCTCCAAGCCCGGGGCGCGTGGGGTGCTCGGTTGCGCCGATTTCGTCGTTTGGAGCTGTGTGCAGGTGATGAAACCATCTAGCGGATCGTGATGGCCCATCGAGGGGACGAGTGGACGTGAAAGGTCGGTGCTCATCTTCCATACCATCCGTCGACGGCTTCCATCCGCATAGGTGAAGGCATCGTGGGCCACCGATGCGAGCTCCCGCGCCCAGGTACTGAATTGCGGCTGTCTCGTCCGCAGCCACACCTGGTTCAAGGCGTGCATCCATTTGGTCAAGTAGTGGAAATACTGGCCGTCCCGTTGCCACTCCAGTTGCTCATCGAAGGGTTCGCCGCCGGCTCTTTCGGGGAGTGTCTTGCCGATGCGCAAGCCGCCGCGAGTCGGGTGAGCCTCACCTTCCTGCGCACCGAGTCCGCTGATCCATCCGGTTCGCGGATCATCGGCACGATAGGATCCGAGCACGTGATGCACTTGGTCGACCAGGCGAAGCGCGAGCTCCTCGTAGCGTTCTTCGCCGGTCGCCTGGGCCAAGCCGAGGAAGTTGCAGACCGCGAAGGCATCGGTCCATAGGTAGCGCTGCGGAGGTAGGTCGGACAAGAGCCCCGTGCGTTCTGCAAAGCGCATCATGAGGTCGCCAGCTTCCTCGACGGCTCCCGGGCTTAGAATCGTTGTGCTCTCAGTCACGGCCTGGATCGCTCCGCCAACATACACGAGACTCCCCCACGAGGCACTTCGGGTGCTAAGGTCGCGCGAAGTTGAATGCCAAACCAAGACCGGAAGACCAAACGGATGAGACCCAGGCCGCGTCTCGGCATCCTGTATCTTCTCATTGCGATCGTCGGAGGGTCGCTTCTGCTGCAGATGTGGACGACCTACGAAGCCGTCGCGTCGATCCCGTACAGTGAATTCGAGAGGCTGCTCGAAGCCGGGAAGGTCAAAGAGATCGTCGTCACCGACGATGCCCTGCGAGGCGAGCTGACCGAACCCATCGATGGAAAGATGCGCTTCGTGACCAATCAGGTCGATCCCGACCTGGCTCAAAGCCTCCAGGCGTACGGGGTGGAGTACTCGAAGCAGCAGCAGAGTTTGCTCGTGCGAGGCATCGTGTCCTGGTCGTTGCCTCTGCTGCTCCTCTTGGGGTTTTGGTTCTTCTTGAGTCGCCGGATGGCCGGGATGGGCGACCCTGGCGCCGGGCTGATGTCAGTCGGCAAGAGCAGAGCGAAGGTCTACATGGAGACCGACACTCGGGTGACGTTCGCCGACGTTGCTGGCGTCGACGAAGCCAAGCAAGAGCTCCAGGAGGTCGTCGCCTTCCTCAAGGACCCGAAGTCCTATAGTCGACTCGGTGCGCGCATGCCCAGAGGGATTCTGCTGGTGGGCGCGCCAGGAACCGGCAAGACGCTCTTGGCCCGGGCCGTTGCTGGGGAGTCCGGAGTTCCTTTCTTTTCGATCAGCGGGTCGGAGTTCGTCGAGATGTTCGTGGGGGTTGGCGCGGCACGCGTTCGAGATCTATTCGACCAGGCCCGCCAACAAGCGCCATGCATCATCTTCATCGATGAGCTCGATGCCCTGGGTCGGGCTAGGAATGCCCAGCCTTTCTCAGGGGGCATGGACGAGAAGGAGCAAACACTCAATCAGTTGCTGGTTGAGCTCGACGGCTTCGATTCGTCGACGGGGATCGTGCTCCTATCCGCCACGAACCGGCCCGAGATCTTGGATCCCGCCCTGCTACGTGCGGGTCGCTTCGATCGCCAGGTACTCGTGGATCGACCGGACCGCACCGGTAGAACCGCGATTCTCAAGGTGCATGCCAAGAACGTGGCGCTCGGGGCCGAGCTGGATCTCGAAGAGGTGGCCGCGCTAACACCTGGATTCACCGGCGCCGACCTGGCCAATCTGGTGAACGAAGCCGCCATCGTGGCGACGCGAAGAGGCGCTGAAAGCGTCGCCTTGGAGGATTTCACAGCTGCCATCGAGCGCATCGTGGCCGGACTCGAGAAGAAAAACCGAATCCTCAATCCACGTGAGCGCCAAGTCGTCGCATACCACGAAATGGGCCATGCGCTGGTGGCACTCATGTCGGAGCAATGCGATCCGGTGCACAAGGTGTCGATCATTCCGCGAGGAGTCGGGGCTTTGGGATATACGATCCAGCGACCTATTGAAGATCGCTTTCTGATGACGAGCGAAGAGCTGCAAGAAAAGATGGCGGTGCTGCTGGGCGGGCGCGCCGCTGAGCAGTTGGTCTTCGATCACTTGTCGACGGGCGCAGCGGACGACCTAGCGAAGGTGACCGATATCGCTCGAAGCATGGTGACTCGCTATGCGATGGTGCCCGAGCTCGGCCATGTCTCCTACGAGAGCGAGTCCTCGGTTTTCCTCGGGGGAAACGCATCACCATTTCGAACGCGAGACTACAGCGACGATACCGCCCGTGAAATCGACAACGCCGTCCGGGCGATCGTTCAGAGCGCCTTTGACAAGGCCCTCGCCATCCTGAGCGAGGAGCGCGATGCCTTGGAGAAGGGCGCACGGCAGTTGCTGGAGAAAGAAACCCTAGGCGAGGGGGAGCTGCAGACACTGTACGAAGAGATCGAACAGAAGCACCGGACACCCGCGTCGGAGTGACGCTTGATTTAGGCAGAGCCTTGGTCTACCGGTCATGTCAGAGGTCAGTCCCATGTCTACGTCTCGAGAGCTTCCCGTCTCTGCATTGTACCGAAGCTGTGATCTTCAACAGCTCGATTTCGAAACGACCGGTGACCTGGCCGAGCTGGATCAGCTGGTCGCTCAAGAGAGGGCTGCAAGCGCCATCGAATTTGGCGCCAGCATTCAGCATGAAGGCTACAACCTTTTCGTCCTTGGCCGTGAAGGAACGGGGCGCCGCTCCCTATTGCAGCAATATCTCGAGGGGAAGGCCTGTACCGAATTGCCCGCCTCAGACTGGTGCTATCTGAACAACTTCGAAGAGTCCAGACAGCCGAGGGCGATTGAGTTGCCCGCGGGCCGGGGAAGGGAGCTTGCTGCTGACATGACTCAGCTCGTCGACGACGTCCGAGCGGCGATTCCGGCGGCCTTCGAGAGCGATGACTATCGAACGCGAAGAGAGACGATCGAGCGCGAGCTCGCCGAGGAGCAAGAGGCGGCGTTCGAGGAGGTGAACAAGAGCGCCAAGGAGCGAGGCATCGGAATCATCCAAACTCCCACGGGCATCGCATTTGCGCCTATCCTCGCTGACGAAACACTCGATCCGGAAGAGTACAAGAAGTTACCAGAGGCGGAGCGCGAGCGGATCGTCCGTAATACGGAGGCGGTCGGCAAAGAACTGCAAGCGGTGATGCGGCAGGCTCCCAAGCGCGTACGGGAAGCCCGGCGCCGAGTGCAGGACCTCGATCGAGAGGTCGCGCTGTGGGCAGTCGGAAGCCTGATCGAGGAGTTGGCTCAGAAATATGAAGCGCACGAGCAAGTCGTTCGCTACTTGAAGCAGATCAGCGAAGACATCGTGCAGAACATCGCCCTGTTTCGTGCGTCGCCCGAGCAGCGTTCTCCGCTTCAACAGCTCTTTGGCGGTTCGATGGCGGGCGAGCAAATGGAGCCGTCACCTGCCACTCATCGCTACGCGGTGAATGTCCTCGTCGACCATGCAGGCGCCGAGGGTGCCCCGGTCGTGTTCGAGCACAATCCGACGTTTCAACAACTGCTGGGGCGAGTCGAGCACTTGTCCCAAATGGGCACACTGGTTACCAATTTTCAACTGATCAAGGCCGGAGCGCTTCACAAGGCGAACGGTGGATACCTGGTGCTCGATGCGCAGAAGCTTCTGACGCGACCCTTTGCGTATGACGGCTTGAAACGCGCGCTGCAGTCCCGTGAGCTGCGAATCGAATCGCTCGGGCAGGCCTACAGCCTGGTCAGCACGGTCTCGCTGGACCCCGAGCCCATCCCACTTTCGGTCAAGGTCGTCTTGGTCGGTGAGCGATTGCTCTATTACTTGCTCCTAGCGCTCGATCCAGAGTTTTCGACGCTGTTCAAAGTGGCGGCGGATTTTGAAGACGAGGTCGACCGAAGCGAGGAGAACACCAGATTGTACGCCAGGCTCCTTGCAACGCTGGCAAAGAGGGCATCACTTAGGCCCCTGAACCGCCAAGCGGTCGCTCGCGTCATCGAACACAGCGCCCGGGAAGTCGGCGATGGCGAAAAGCTTTCGGCGCGCATCCGCCCGGTTGCGGATATCATCCGGGAGGCAGACTTCTGGGCGGGGAAAGAGGGCTCCGAGGCGATCGATTTGAGAGCGGTAGAGCGGGCAATCGAAGCGCGCGCTCACCGCAGCGGCCGAATCCGCGATCAAATGCAGGAGGAGATCCTGCGAAGGACGGTTCTGATCGACACTGAGGGCAAGGTCGTCGGCCAGATCAACGGGCTCGCCATGCTGGAGGTCGGGGATTTGCGCTTTGGTCGGCCCAACAGGATCACTGCGCGAGTTGCACTCGGCTCTGGCACGGTGGTCGACATTGAACGAGAGGTCGAGCTCGGCGGTCCCATTCATTCGAAAGGTGTCTTCATCTTGTCGAGCTACTTGGCCGCGACCTACGCAGCGGACCAGCCGCTTTCACTGTCGGCGAGCTTGGTTTTCGAGCAGTCGTATGGCGGGGTCGAAGGCGATAGCGCTTCCTGTGCGGAGCTCTGCGCGCTGCTGTCGGTGTTGGCTGATTCGCCGATCGATCAGTCGCTCGCCGTCACCGGGTCCGTCAACCAGCGTGGTGAGGTGCAAGCG
>Ga0209536_100012768_pt1 | contig 12183 bp, 8 predicted proteins | sample DeeMarSeWOR28_12_FD_187461 | JGI IMG/M metagenome (GOLD analysis project Ga0209536, IMG submission 187461) | Marine sediment microbial communities from White Oak River estuary, North Carolina - WOR-2-8_12 (SPAdes) (version 2) | ecosystem: Environmental > Aquatic > Marine > Intertidal zone >...
CGCCGAGGCGGCGCGGCGCGCCGGTGTGTCGGTGGGCGCCGTCGCCCAGGGCAGCTACCTGCCGAGCCGGGGCCTGCAGCGGGAGATCGCCAACGACGATCTCGACAGCCTCAACTTCAACTTCACCCAGGTCGAGCGCTCCTTCAACCGCGGTGCCAGCCAGCAGCGCACCAAGGAGATCAAGGAGGCCTACTTCGACATCGAGATGCTCGACAGCCGCCTGTGGATGCGCCTCGGCCTGCAGAACATCGTCTGGGGCAAGACGGAGCTCTTCCGCACCACGGACCAGTTCAACCCCCAGGACCTCGCCCTGGCCTCCCTGCCGAGCCTCGAGGAGTCGCGCATCGCCCTGTGGTCGGCTCGCTTCGTCTACTCGCTCTACGACGTGGGCCCGCTCGAAGACGTGCGTCTCGAGCTGGCGTTCAACTTCGACAAGTTCGAGCCGGCGGATCTCGGCGCGTGCGGAGAGCCGTATACGCCCGACGTGGTGTGCACGATCACCAACGGCATCTTCGCCCACGGCACGCTCGGCGTCGGCGTGGCCGGCATCGACCGTCCGGAGGACCCCTGGCGGGACATCGGCGGCCTCGAGATCGGCGGCCGCATCGAGTGGCGCTGGGACCGCTTCAGCTTCGCCCTCACCAACTTCTACGGCTACAACGACACGCCCTTCACCGACGCCATCTTCTACTTCGAGCGCAACGTCGATCCCGCAACCGGCCGTCCGCTGGCCGCGCGTCTCATCGGAGAGGCCGCGGGCAGCTGTGCGAGCGCCGGCGACGTGGCGCCGGACCACCGGCACGGCGACACCCAGGGTCCCGGCGTCCTCGCCTACAACAGCTCCTACGCCTCGCATCCCCTGTCGATGACGCCGGGCGCAGCCCTGGTCACGCAGCGGCTGGGCGGCGACGAGGTCTTCATCGCCCAGACGGTCGAGACCTTCCGCGGCGGCCTCGGGCGCGACCCGGGCTGCCTGCGCCCCGGCGGCGCGCCCGGTGAGCCCGGCGCGTTCCGCTTCGACAGCGAGCTGCTCCAGCAGACCAATGCGCTCTACAACCATCACGCCAACCAGCAGATCTTCGCCTGGACCTGCTCGTCCACGATCGGCATAGGCGCCACGCTCGATCCCGGTACCTGCGCCTGGACGATCTTTGCGAGCCCGGAGTTCCTGAACGACGAGGTCCCGACCCCGTTCTCCGAGCTGATCGCCGCCGTCGTGGCCGGCGACCAGAACGGCAACACCCAGGGCATCCTGGTGCGGGTGGACGACAACCTGAAGCTCAGCGATCCGAACCTGAGCCCCCTGCCCCCGGCTCCGCTCAAGTCCACCAACGCGCTGTTCAACGATCCCCGCGTGACGTGTCCCTCCGGCACCACCCAGGTGACCCGTGGAAGCGACGGGTCCGAGGTCTGCGCCGTCGACCCGGGAGGTGACCTCGACGACCCGAGCAACCTCCAGACCGCGACGACGGCACCCTTCGATCGCAACAACAACGGCACCGTCGACATCGCGGGCTGCGCCGACGAGGATCCCGCGACGCCCTGCGATCTCGGCGGCTTCGACGGCGTCCGCACGCTCACGGACAACATCATGCTGGGGCTGACGCCGCTCTCCGCGAACATCGACACCATCAGCCTCGACGAGTCGCTGACGAACGAGCAGCGCGCCCTGCTCGGCTGCGGACCCTTCTGGGGCACGCGCTGCGACACCTCGGTCGACTCCTTCCTCGATCGCAGGGGCACCGACAATCCGAACGACGACGCGGTCGTTCCGCTCCGGCTCAAGGGCAGCAAGATCTACGGGCGCTTCGGCGGCATGGACTTCCTCAACATGGAGGCCAGCGTCCTCGAGCAGTCGTGGCCCGGCGTGGAAGGGACGCTGCCGGGCCACTTCGCGACCGACAAGATCCCGCAGCCGGGCACGGTCGGCTTCCAGGGCGGGCCGGTGTGCAACCTCCCCGGATCGCTCGTCAAGCTGCCCGGCTGCCGCGGCGTCCAGTCCCTGCGCGTTTCGGTCGCCAACCCCAACAGCCCGAACCCGGACTTCTCCGTCGTGGTCGAGTTCGAGCCGGGCTACCTGCCCTCCGTGGACGGCTGCGTCGTCGGCACGCGCGTGCGCCGCTCCAACGGGGAGCTCGTGAACGTCTCGGTCTTCGGCGGCGCCCCCGGCATGGCCGACGAGATCGAGCTGTGCAACCAGGCCTCCACGAGCCAGGTCGTGCCGGGCGACGCCCTGATTGCGAAGAACTGCCCCATCGGCCAGGCGGGCATCCCCGATTCGGGAACCGGCACCCGCCTCATCTGCGACGCGAGGCGGGTCACCCTCGAGGAGCTCCCGCTGATCCATCCGATGGCGGGCTGCATCGAGTCGCCGGTCTCCTTCGTGTTCGACCCGGGCAGTACCGATCCGAGACCGATCGACAACTGCGCGGCCTGGTACAACCGGGATGTGGTCGACGAGTTCCTCGGTGCGCGGCAGACGGCCGTCATCGACGTCGGCGGACAGCAGAGGCAGGTGACGGTCGGCTGTCGGGACGCGGTGACGGGCGCGCTGCTCCCCGTGGGAACCCCCTGCGCGCAGATGTTCCAGAACGAGCTGGCGGCGCCCTCCTGGAACTTCATGCTGTTCCTGGTCGTCTCGTCGTGCGCCAAGAACGCGAGGGACCTGGACGGCCTGACGCGCGGCGGCGGCGCAGGCAATCCCTCGCTCACCCAGGACAGGGAGTGCTTCGTCTCCAACCTCGCCCAGCAGAAGGGCCGCTGCTCCTACGTCACGCCCCAGTTCTGCCGCAACGTGAAGGGATTCTTCGCCGCGGCCGGCGTCACGCGGAACACGCTCCGCGCCGGGGGCAATGGGCGCTACGGGCGCCGCACGTTCATCTGGCACAGCGGTGGCGAGCTCGTGCTGCGCTACGAGAAGCGCAACGTGCTCGGCTTCTCGACGGACTTCGCCGAGGACCGGACGAAGACCAACTGGAGCATGGAGTTCACCTGGATCGAGGGCTTGCCGTTCGGGGACGTCGACTCCCCGGTGGGCGTCTCGAGCAGCGACGCGATCAACCTCACCGTCTCGGTGGACCGGCCCACGTTCATCAATTTCCTGAATCCCAACCGCACGTTCTTCTTCAACAGCCAGTGGTTCTTCAACTACCTGACCGACTACCAGAAGGGCTTCACCTCCAACGGTCCGGTCAACGTGCTCTTCACCTTCGCGGTCTTCACCGGCTACTACCAGGACCGCGTGATGCCGAACCTGACCACCGTGTACGACTTCCAGTCCCGGTCTGGCGGCATCCTGCCCTCGCTCCAGTATCGATTCACGGAGTCCTTCTCCGTGACGGTGGGCATGCTCTACTTCTTCGGACGAACGCAGCTCGTCGACATGCCCGTGCGCGACTTCGCGCCCACCAGCAATCGCGTGGGCGAGAACGCCTACAAGAGCGGCGTCGACAACGTGCTCTCGCTGGTCCGCAAGCGGGACGAGGTGTTCCTGAGGCTGCGCTGGACCTTCTGATCCACGGCGCCAGGCGGCCTTGCACCGCCCGCGTTCAGCGCCCGCGGGTCAGGAAGCCCGGAGACGTGAGACGGCGCAGCTCGGTCTCGCTGCGCGGGACCGAGGTGAGGTCGTAGGCCTCGCGGCGCCAGCCGCTGCCGCCGTCGGCGACGTCGAAGAAGACCGCCCCGACGGGGTCGAACACCAGCGCCTCCTCGCCCGTCGGCCAGCGCGGGTAGCCGGCCAGGTCGCCGCTGAAGCGGTGCAGCAGCACGCCGACCTCGACCAGACGCGACCCGCGCTGCCGCCGGGTCATCACGTAGAGGGGCTGCTGGGTCTGGTAGTCGACCCAGACCGTGAGCAGGTCGAAGTCGCGGCCGCGCTCCTTTGCGAGGCCCTGGATCACTACGGCCCAGCGCACGTCCCAGCGGTCGTTGCCCGCCGACAGGCCGCTCGGCCCGAAGTTGCGCTGCCGGTCTTCGGGATAGCCGGTGTGGGTCACGTTGAGCGGCGCCAGCACCTCGCGTTCCGCCAGGACCCGCCAGGTGTAGGCGTTGGGACGGAACGCGTAGCCCTCGAAGCCGCGGCGCAGGCTCTCCGTGGACGCGATGGACTCCGCGGCGGCCGGGTTGATGCCCCCGCCGCCCAGCTCGCCCCCCACGGCCAGGCCGCCGCCGCCGGAGTCGCCGGCCGCCCGGTAGCGGGGCACGTAGATGCCATCCACCCAGGTGCTGCCGGACCGGCGTACCTTCCGCATGGTGGGCACGTAGACGAAGGTGTCGTCGGGCAGCGAGTAGCGCAGGGCGCTCTCCAACGGACGCAGCTGTCGCCAGGCGAGGTGCCGGGCGTTGGCCGGCTCTTCGAAGCGCCCCCCCGAGATCCACTCGGTGCCCTCGCCCACGGGCAGGGCGTAGCCCGAGCCGGCCAGGTCGGCGCGACGGGCGGCCTGGACGAAGTCCCAGCGGCCCTCGTAGGTCTGGACCCCGCCCATCCGGCTCGGCATGTCGACGATGCGAAAGCGCCCCGACGGCCCCGCACCCCGATAGCGTCGCTCCAGGTTCCAGGCCCAGCGCGCGCCGGCGCCGCGGGCCCGCGGATCGATCGTCTGCGGCGGAAACGGCAGCCCCGCCACGTGGCTCGTCAGGTTGCCCTCCCGGTCGAGCCGGGCCGTGCCGGCGTGGCGCGCGGTCGCCCTCGCGTAGAACTCCGGCACCGGGTAGCGCCGGTGGCACGGACCGATCTCCATCCGCATCCCCTCGTGGAAGAAGGCGTTGCGATTGCGCCAGACCTCGACGGGAAGCAGCGTGCCGAGCCGCAGCACGTCGTTGTAGCCGAGCAGCATGCCCTCCCGGACCCCCAGCGGGGCCGCGTCCCGGGCGGGGCCGCCTCCCGGCGCGCCCGTGAGCGTGGGGCAGCGGTCCTCCGGCGGCAGCCCCGCCCGGACCGGTGACGGTGAACCCAGCGACGACGCCAGCAGGGCCGCGAGCGCTCCCGCGAGCAGGGTCGGGATCCCCGACGCCGTCACGCTCCACGAGGGACGGCGCCGGAGTGCGCGTGACGCCATCGGACCTCCGGAGTCGGAACGGGCTCCTCCGCGCACGATTCTACCGTACCCTCCGCGGGGAGACGCCGGCCATGCGCAGCTCGATCCGATACCCCCTCGTCCTGGCGATCGTGCTCGCCGTCCTGGTCCTCGCACTGGCGGTGGGCTGGCAGATCCTCGTCGTCGGAGACTCCCGCTCCGTCGCAGCCGGACTCACCACCCTCGACTGGGTCCTGCTGGTGCTCGGCAGCCTGTTCTTCCTGCTGGTGATGGCGGGGCTGGTCTGGCTGGCGGCCTGGCTCGTGCGCGAGATGCGGCTCAACCAGCGCCAGCGCGCCTTCCTCGACGCCGTCACCCACGAGATGAAGACCCCGCTGGCCTCTCTGCGCCTCTACGTCGACACGCTGAGCCGTCACGACCCGGAGCCGGCGCGTCGGGAGCACTTCCTGGGTCGCATGCGAGAGGACCTCGACCGGCTGGACCGCACCGTGGACCAGGTGCTGGCGGCGGCCCGCGCCGAGGAGCGCCGCCCCACACCGCCCACGGATCGGGTGTTGTTGGAAGATCTCCTCGTCGAGTGCATCCGCGAGATCCGCGAGCAGCACGCGCTGCCCGAGGAGGCGGTGGGGCTCACGGCCCCCGCCGGAAGCGCCGTGCGCGGCAACGCCGCCGAGCTGGCCGTGGTGTTCCGCAACCTGCTCGAGAACGCCGTCGAGTACTCCGACGAGCCCGTCACCGTTTCGGTCCGCGTGGCCCGCGAGGGCGACGACCGCGTCGCGGTCGCGATCTCCGATCGCGGCATCGGCATCCCACCGGTCGAGCTGCGCAAGATCTTCCAGCGCTTCTACCGGGTCGGGCGCGAGGTGCAGCGCACCGCCGCGGGGCTGGGCCTCGGTCTGTTCATCGTGAGGAATCTGGTGCGCCGACAGGGCGGCCACGTCGTGGCGCGCAGCGAGGGTTCGGGCAAGGGCAGCCGCTTCGTCGTGACGCTGCGGGCCGCGTGAGGGCGCGAGGGGAAGGATGACGCGCATCCTGGTGGTCGAGGACGAGTCGCACCTGGCGGAGGGCCTGCAGTTCAATCTCGAGGCCGAGGGCTACGAGATCGAGATCGTCCAGGACGGCGAGGCGGCGCTCAGGTCGCTCGTGGAGTCCGGCGGGGGCTACGACCTCGTCGTCCTCGACCTCATGCTCCCCGGGATCGGTGGCTTCGAGGTGCTGCGCCGCGCGCGCGCCGCGGGCAACTTCGTGCCGGTCCTGGTCCTCACCGCCAAGGACGACGCCCAGGATCTGGTGCGGGGGCTCGAGGAGGGCGCCGACGACTACCTCTGCAAGCCCTTCCGCCTCGAAGAGCTCCTCGCCCGGGTGCGGGGGCTGCTGCGCCGACGCCGTTGGGACGGCGCCGCGGAGGGAGCCGCTGCCAGCGCCCCGGTCCAGCTCGGCCAGGCGACGGTCCACTTCGATCGCTTCGAGGTCGAGACACCTTCGGGCGTGGTGAGCCTCACGACGCGGGAGGCGGGCCTGCTCCGCGCCCTCGTCGAGCGCGAGGGGGAGGCGCTGACCCGGGGCGAGCTGCTCGAGACCGTCTGGGGCCTGCGCCCGGACACCAGGACCCGCGTCGTCGACAGCTTCGTCGTGCGACTGCGTCGCTACATCGAGCCGGATCCGGCACGGCCGCGCCACATCGTCTCCGTGCGCGGCCACGGCTACAAGCTGGTTCGTTAGCAGCCTGCCAGGGGGCTCGCGAAGCTTGTATTGCGGGGGTCGGGCGTGCCACCCTTTCCGCTGTGAACGACGCGCTGCGCATGCACGTGCATCCGACCCTGTCCGACGCCTGCATGGTGGCCGCCTTCGAGGGCTGGAACGATGCGGGCGAGGCCGCGACGCACGCGGTGTCCTACGTCGCCCAGGCGATCGGCTCGGTCCCCCTGGCGGAGATCGACGGCGAGGAGTTCCTGGACTTCACGGTGCGCCGCCCGGTGCTCCGGCTGCTGGAGAACGGCGAGCGCGAAGTCATCTGGCCGGGCACGCGGTTCGCCTACGGATCCCCGGACGCCTCCCGAGAGCTGGTGGTGGTCCACGGGGTCGAGCCCCACGTCAAGTGGCGACACTACTGCGAGATCTTTGCCGAGCTGGTGACGCGGCTCCGGATTCCCAGGGTCATCCTGCTCGGGGCCTACGTGGCCGACGTCGTCTACTCGCGGCCCGTGGGGGTCACCGGCTTCGCGACCCGAGAACGGCTGCTGGAGGAGATCGGCGTATCGCACTCGCGCTACGAGGGCCCGAGCGGCATCGTGGGCGTGCTCGCCGAGCGGCTGCGCCGCGACGACGTGGAGATCGTGAGCCTGTGGGCCGGACTGCCCCACTACATCACCGCGTCGCCGAACCCGCGGGGGGCCCTGGCGCTCATCCAGAAGCTCACGGCGGTCCTGGACATCAAGATCGACGAGGAGCCGCTGCGCCGCGACGCCGCCGTCTTCGAGGAGAAGATCTCGTCGCTGGTCGCCTCGGACCCGGAGCTCTCCGAGTACGTGCGTCAGCTCAAACGCCGCGAGTTCGCGCAGTAGCGCGCCGCCCGCGCGCTACTGCGATCAGGCCGTCGCAGTCGCCTCGATCTCGATCGACTCCTCGACCAGCATCACCGGGATGCCGTCGTCGACCGGATACAGGATGCGTCCGTCCTCGCGCAGCAGGCCCTCCTGCAGGGGCTCGCGCACCGGGTCGCCGCCGCGATTGCGCAGGCTGCCCGCGGCGATCTCCGCGTTGAGCCGCGCGATCAGCGCCGCGTCGGCGGGTGCCACCGGCTGACGGGTCTCCGGACAGACGAGGATTTCGAGGAGCTCGGGATCTACGGGCATGGATTCCTTCTTCACCCGCTCCTAGCGGAGCACGCTCGAGGGGTAGTCGAGGATGCGGCGTGCGACGATGAGCTGGTTGATCTGCTGCGTACCCTCGTAGATGTCGTTGATCTTGGCATCGCGCATCCACTTCTCGACGAGCAGCTTCTTCGAGTACCCCGCGGGTCCGAGGATCTCCACCGCCTTCTGGGTGATGCGCGTGACGGCCAGCCCGGCCTTCGCCTTCGCCATCGACGCCTCGAGATTGTTGGGTCTGCCACGGTTCATCATCGATGCCGCGCGCCACGTCAGGAGCCGCGCCGCCTGGAGCTCGGCCTCCATCTCCATGAGGTCGCGCTCGATCGCCAGCAGGAGGTGAGGGGGCGCGTCGTAGCGCGGCGCGATCCCCTGGCGACCGAGCTCTTCCCTCGCGAAGTCGAGCGCCGCGCGGCCCACACCGACCGCCATGGCGGCCACGATGGGGCGGCTCGCATCGAAGGTCGCCATCGCCCCCTTGAAGCCCTTGTCTCCCGTCTTCGACGCGCCCTTCTTCTTGACCGTGGCACTGCCGAGGAGGTTCTCACGGGGCACTCGACAGTCCTCGAAGACGAGCGTCGCGGTGTCCGAGGCCCGGATGCCGTGCTTCTTCTCCACGCCCACGAGACGCATGCCCGGCGTCTTCGCGGGGACGACGAAGGCCTTGATGCCGCCCCGACCCGCACTGCGGTCGACGGTGGCCCACACCGCGACGAAGCCTCCCTCGTGCTGGGAGGCACCCTCGCCGGCGGTCACGAAGATCTTCGTGCCGTTCAGCACGTACTCGTCGCCGTCCAGCGCGGCGGTGGTCTGGATGGCCGCCGAATCGGATCCCGCGCCCGGCTCGGTAATCGCCATGGCGCCCCAGACCGGATGTCCGTCGCCCCGAAACGGAGCCAGGAAGCGCTGCTTCTGCTCGGGCGTGCCGGCCGCCGCCACCGCGGAGCCGCCCAGCGCCGCGGTGGGCATGCGCAGGTAGAGTGCCGCGTCCCCCCAGCACAGCTCCTCGGCCTGGATGCACACCTGGACGAAGCCGTCCGCGGGACCCGAGAGGTCCGCCTTGGGCGGACCGCCGCGCCCGTTCTTCCAGTACCAGTCCACCCACTCCGTCGGGAGCTCGTGCTCGCGGTCGTCGTACTTCCGCGAGATGGGCCGCATGTGCTCCTCGGCCATGCGGTGGTAGTGGTCGCGCGCGGCGATGGAGTTCTCGGTCAGATCGAAGGAGATGGGCATGGAATTGCCTCAGACGAGGGCCAGCGCCTCGAAGCAGGCGAAGCCGCGGGCGTTGCGCAGGAGCTGCTCGGGCAGATATTCGCGGATGTAGCCGTGTCCACCGTGCACCTGAACGGCGGCGTCGCTCACCTCGAGTGCAATGCGTCGCGCCTGTTGCAGGGCGAGGCTGGCCTCGCGGCCGGCGTCGCGGCCCTGATCGAGGGTCCACGCCGCCTCCCAGGCCAGAAGACGCGCGCCGTCGATCTCGATCGCCATGTCGGCCAGCTTGAACGCGATGGCCTGCTTGGCGGCGATCGGCCCGCCGAACGCGTGTCGCTCCTTGGCGTAGTCGCGGGCGGTCTCGAAGGCGGCCCGCGCGACTCCCACCGCCGCGGCGGCGAGCGCGACCCTTCCGCGCTGCAGGATCCGTGCGACGTTGCGCCCGGCATCGCATTCGAGCGCGGCGTCCGAGCCGACGCGCACGTCGGCCAGCTCGAGCTCCACGGTCGGCAGTCCGGCGATGCCCATGTTCTGCTCGGGCGTCGCGCCAAGCCCCGGCGCATCGCGAGGCACGACGAACGCCTGCGGACCGGCGTCCGTCGTGGCGAGCACGACCACCCCATCCCCACCCTCGATCCACGGAACGAGACACTTGCGGCCTTCGATCCGCCAGCCGTCGCCCTCGCGCGTTGCGGTCGTGCGCGGCGCGAAGGGGTCGCTGCCGAAGTCCGGCTCCACGGCGGCCAGCGAGGCCGGTGCGAAGCGCTCGCCCGTGAAGCGCGGGATCCACTGCCGCTTCTGGTCGGGCGTGCCGAAGTCGGTCACCGGCAGCGCGAGCAGCGCCGGCGAGAGCACCGCCAGTGCGATCGAGAGGTCGCCCCAGGCGAGCTCCTCGGCGAGGAGGGCTGCGGTGAGCGCGCTGCGACAGCCACCGCCCCCGTACGCCTCGTCGAGCGAGTTGGCGACGAGGCCCAGCTCGTGGGACTGCTGCAGCACGTCGAGGGGCAGCTTCCGGGACTCGTCGCACTCGCGCGCGCGCGGTCGCACCTCGTTCGCGGCGAACTGGCGCACGGTGTCGACGATCAGCTGCTGCTCGTCGTCGGGCTCGAAGTCGATCATCTTCCGCGGCTCCCGACCCCTGATCTCCTTGAAATCATTCGAGAAATCGGCGGGATTCTAACAGCTCGACGGTTGCTGCGCACCGCGCGGCGGCGCGATTGGTCGAAACGGATCCCGCCCGTCGCGTGACGGGAAAAGACGTCAGGCGGCCCGAACTGCGGACCCGCGGCCGCGGGCGGCTCGAGACGGCGGGTGGACGCTGCGCGCGGCCCGCGAGGCGCGCTTCGAACGCAGCGTTTTCGACCGCAATCGCCTTGACGCGACGCGGCTTCCGGGATATCACAGCGCGCGTCATCGGCGGCGCGGCAGCCGCTTACGACGGATCCGCTGCGCGCGCGATTCGAGCGATGCGCGCGGGTCGCATGTTTCGCGCGTTTCGCTTTCTTCTCCGCGCTCGTGACGTCTCATCAACGTTGCAGCCCGACGGTGCCGACGCCGACCGACGCCGACGATGGGCTGGATGCCGGACAGGAGCCCGAGGTTTCGCAGATGAGAGCGACTCCCCTGACGCGACCGATCGTGCTCCTCGCCTCGGTCGTCGCGCTCGTCGCACTCTGGGCCGTCGGGGCGCTCGGCCCGCGCAGTGTCGACGCGGCCGATGGGACCACGCTCGTCGCGCGGAGCGTGTGCGAGGCACACGAGCTCAGGGCGCGTGCGGCGGAAGACCCCCACCTGGAGATCGAGATCCCGGCCGAGTTCGCGGTGCCGTGGCCCACGCGCGAGGCCTGCCTCTCGCACGAGGCGGCAGGGGACCCGGACGCGCCCGGGCCCCTGCAGCCCATCCAGTTCAGCCACAAGCATCACTCCGGCCTGTACGAGATCGACTGTCAGTACTGCCACTCGGGCACGGACCGCTCGCCCGCCGCGGGTGTGCCCTCCGTGGAGCTCTGCATGGGCTGCCACGCCCAGTTCCCGCCCTCCTACGACGAGCTCGAGGGCATCCGCACCCTGAAGGACCATTGGGAGCGCAGGCAGCCGATCGAGTGGGCGCAGATCCATCGGCTTCCCGAGCACGTGCAGTTCCAGCACCGCTCCCACGTGCGCGCGGGCGTCGAGTGCCAGTCCTGTCACGGTCCCGTCGAGGAGATGGACAAGCTGTACCTCGTGCCGGACACGCGCTGGTGGCCGTGGCTCCTTCCGGCCCAGAAGCTCGAGATGGGCTGGTGCATCGATTGCCACCGCAACAACGCCGCGACGCAGGACTGCTACGCCTGTCACTACTGACAAGCCCGGGGTTTTGGACGCATGTCCGAGTTCGATCGTAGAGACTTCCTGAAGATCGTCGGCGTCGGCGCCGGCGGTGCCGCCGCGGCCGGCTGCTCGGACCCGATCGAGAAGCTGATCCCCTACGTGGTGCAGCCCGAGGAGATCACGCCGGGCATCCCGGTCGTCTACGCGTCCACCTGTCAGGAGTGCGAGGCCGGCTGCGGGCTCCACGTCCGCACCCGCGAGGGACGTCCGGTCAAGCTCGAAGGCAACCCGGACCACCCCGTCAACCGCGGCGCGCTCTGCGCCCGGGGTCAGGCGAGCATCGGCCGCACCTTCCATCCCGACCGATTCCGCTCCCCCCTCGCCCGTCGTGCCGATGGGATGAACATAGGCCTTGCCCAGCTCGCTCTGCACGGGCGCGCCGAGCAAGAAACGATCCGGGGTGCCGACTTGGAGCGGCAGATCCTCGGACAAAACAGAGAAGCTGTCCACCTTGACTCCGGGACCGAGGGAGAGTGGAACCTCGAACGTGCCGTCCGGCGCGATCTCGGGCTTAACGATCTGTGTGGCACCGTCGATCTCGACGTGGAAGGCAAACTCCCCATGATCGGTGTTGAGCTTGCCGCGTATCAGGCCCCTGGGCGGGAAGTAGAGCTCGGTTGCATCGGGGTCCTTGCAGGTCGCGCACACGCCTTCGGTCAGAAGCCCCTCGTAGGCGCCGCCCTCGGCGAGGCACT
>Ga0209536_100012769_pt1 | contig 12182 bp, 10 predicted proteins | sample DeeMarSeWOR28_12_FD_187461 | JGI IMG/M metagenome (GOLD analysis project Ga0209536, IMG submission 187461) | Marine sediment microbial communities from White Oak River estuary, North Carolina - WOR-2-8_12 (SPAdes) (version 2) | ecosystem: Environmental > Aquatic > Marine > Intertidal zone >...
CAGCGTGGAAAGGATCTTGTTTGCAGTGTTCACCTATGAGAATAAACAGCAGGGAATCGCTACCCCTTTCCTGCTGACACAAAACTCTTGACGTTACCGGAAGCAAGGGAAGAGCCTGCCGGAACGACTAAAGTCTCTCTTAGAAAGATGGTCTAACGCTCGTCAAGACAGGTTCAGTGCGTATAGGTCATTGGGGCGGGTGTTAGCCACAGAGTTTATACAGCAATCTGTTCCGTAAAATAGTCGCCAATAAACGGGAACCAAAATTTATTGATAGACTATACGGCTAGAGTCTGAGGAAACTGGTTAAGGATGGCTCCACAGATTTAGTCCGGGCCGAAAATGTTCGGACTATGATCTGCGGCAAGAAAACTTTTATTGGTGTTACAGGTCGACTCGTTCCTTCATTTCTTTGCCGACCTTGAAGTAAGGAAGCCTTTTTTCTTTGACTTTAATTATCTCTCCGGTTTTTGGATTGCGTCCTTGGTAGCTGTTGTAACTTTTGACCTTGAAGCTACCGAAGCCCCGGATTTCGACACGGTCAGATTTGGCAAGCGATTCGGCCATTGAGTCAAAAACCACATTCACGACGCTCGCCGCGTTTTTGATTGTAATACCCTCTTCTTTCGCTATCCTTTCAATAAGCTGGCTTTTGTTCATTCCTCCTTCCTCCACATCAAAAGGTTAACCTCTCTTCCCCCTCAGATAGAAGAGGATAAGACGGCAATGAGTAATCCAGCTACAATTTCTTTACAAATTATCTGAACCGATAATCTTTGTCAACGATATTTTTTGATAATTAACTAAAATAATTACTAAAAAACCAAGTATGCTTATTGAGGCTCACAACTGGTCTTTGCGGATGTCCTTCCAAGACCGGGAATAGAGTTGATTTATGGAGTCAAAAAATAGCAAAACGGAGAAGTTCTGGGTTGAGATTTACTGAGCGCTAGAATAATTGGTTCCATATTATTTACTGAACAACAGAACGGTTTGGGTAATAACCGCCTCTAACGGATACGGCCGGATAAACTAGGCAGCGACGCCCTAGCAGAGTCCCCGGATTTGTGACTGAATTGCAGCCAGTTTCCGTAGAGTCGCCAATGATGGCGCCGAACTTTCGCAGGCCGGTATCGTACCTTTTTCCATCTATGGTTACACTCACAGGTGAGTCGATTATCTTGAGATTGGCAAGTTTTGTTCCCGCTCCCAGGTTTGTACTGTTTCCGAGAATGCTGTCGCCGATATAGGCGAAATGGCCCGCTTTGGCATCATCCATCATGACAGAGTGTTTGACTTCCGTGGTGTGCCCCACTACGCAACGATCCCCAACCAGGCAGTGACCGCGCAAGTATGCACCTTGACGAATCTCGCAGTGGGCGCCAATGATGGTGGGACCTTTTATCAAAGCCCCTGGCTCTACCACACTGCCAGGTCCAAGAAAAATATCTTTGTCCATCAAACAGGCACCAGCGTAAAGGACAGCGGCTCCCTCCAGGACATCTCCGTTCTTAATCACCTGAAAGCTTCCCTTGGTAGCATCGCCAGGGATCAAATCAAACCCTGCGGTGAGGAGTTCTCCTGCATATAAAACTATGGTTTCACTCAACATCGGACCAAGGCGGCTAAGTTCCTGCAAATTGGGTTGCAGCACTTCTGACATATATGGCTTAAGGCGAGTAAAGGCCTGCCAAACAGGCTCGTTCTCTGTGAAGATTCCCGGGTGGGACCAGTTACCAAGTTCAAAAAAATCCTCTGCGGGCAGCATTCTTTCTCCTAATATAGTCAGGATGTTTGACGAATCGCAGTCGAGAGACCGCGGGTATGTGCGTCCTTTAGGGCTATTGGCTTTTTGAGTCGAAGAACTCCCTTGCCTCCTCCTTCAGAACATCCAGCAGCTTCTTCCCCCTTTGTTTGGCTATTTTTCTGGCCTCCTCCAAGAGGCGTGAAGCGGCACCATCCAGTTCGCTGTCATTGGGTATGGGCTGGCCTTCTTTCTGCAACTTCCAGCGAAGAATTGATTTGACCAGTCTTAGTTCGCTTTGTCGAAGATGATTTAATACCGAGTCTGCTAACTTCTTCATATCATTAAGTATTTAAAGTAACCTTGGTCAGTTTAGTCAAAAAGGTAGTGGGCGTCAAGGAAAATAAAGCAAGCTAGATTTTAGGAGTCAGTAGCTAGCTAGCTCCTGACACCCGCACCTAACTGCTTTTCGTCCACTTCTCGAGCAGTTGACTTGCGTGTTTGAGAGCTTCGTCGCGACTAGTTATCCGGCCTTCCCATTGCAGATCAGCCAGATTATGAAGCAGTTTTCCCACAATTGGACCAGGGGAAAGATGAAGGTCTTCCATGAGTTGGCGACCGTTAAGGAGAGGTGGCTCCATCTCCCTCGGCTTGAGCTGCTCGTAATAGAAATCAAGCCAGCCACTAATGCACTGACGAAGAGGTCGAATGGTCCCCTTTGGGGATTGTGGCCCCCGTGCAGCCATGTGGTTAGACCCGAGCAGCAAAAGGAGAGGCCAAAAGAGTTCAGGCCCTAGCCTGAAGAAGCGGGCTAATGCTCTCTGAGAAGTCCCCGTTTGATTGAAGAGATGGATTGGGCGCATGTGCTGACGCACAATCTGGCTGACGAAATCGATTTCTTTATTACTGAAGCGGAGTCGGGCGCAAAGAGAACCAGCCATTCTGGCTCCAGCAGCTTCATGGCCGTGGAAGTGGATAGCACCATTATTATTTAACCTTCTGCAGCGTGATTTGCCAATATCTTGGAGTACAGCAGCAAACTTCAGCATGGTCTGTCGGGTTCTCTCGCCTGCAATCCTTTGGGTAAGAACCGCTGTAGCCTCCTGGCTATATCTCCCTAGCAGTTCTTGGGGCCTTAGCAGGAAAAGTTCCAGGGCTTCCAAGGCTGAAATGGTGTGTTGCCAGACATTTCGATGATGAAAATCATTCTGGCGCAGACTCTGGGTGGGATCGGAATCTGGAAACAACTCGCCAAGTAAGCTATCCTCAGCCAACATTCGGAGAATAGAGGCAGAATTCACTCCACCTAGGATTAATACAAGTTCATCTCTGATACGCTCCACCGCAACGCTATTCAGGCTATAACGCAAGTCAGCCATGCGCTTTCTGGTCTGAGGATCCAGAGAGAAACCATACCTGGAAACCAACCGGTAAGCTCTCAAGATGCGGAGTGGATCATCTGCGAAAGAATCTGGAGTACAAAGACGCAACCGATTAGCACGCAGGTCAGAGAGCCCTCCAAGAGGATCAAAGAGCTCAAAGATACCATTAGTCTGCCAAGCTGAAATATCGATGGCCATGGCATTCACTGTGAAATCACGCCGACGAAGATCGTCTTCAATGGATGAGCCTCGCATAGGAGAGATGTCAAGCAGGCAGAATTCGCTGCCCTTATTTGACTTTGTAGCAGGTATAAGCCTAATTGTGCCAAATCTCTGATCTATGAGAACTGGTCTACAATCGGTTTTATCAGCCAGTGCTCTAACCAGATCGGAAGCCCTGGTGGTGACAAAATCAGCATCCTTGCTGCTTTGCCCCAACAAAACGTCCCGGATCAAGCCCCCCACAAGATAAAGTTGATAATTTTCCTCAAGGGCAACCTCAAAAAGTGAAAAAATGAGATTGCACCCCATCAGGAGATTATTGATGGAGTTTTTGAGTTCAGGTGTCAGGTTTCCAGGGTTTTTCATAGTCGCATCCAGGCGAAACAGAAAAGATGACTAATTGTTATGGAGGGACGAGCGCATGTCAAGTAAAGCATTATCTGCTCAGGTCCCAATCTTGACTTTAACGGTGGAAGTAGCAAAACCTTACTGTCTAAGTTAAAATATATTTTATTTAGACAGTTTAAGTAAAATAGAGTAATAGTAAGTTTTTTAGTCTATTTATCAATTACTTAGACTGTATAAATGAATAATAATACTGGGCTGTCCATTAGTAGATATTGTTAAGTATTATTTGAAAAAAGCTAAATTAATTTAGACAGTCTAAATTATTGATAATGCTTTATTTATGAATTTGTTAGGGGTACAAATGATTTTTTTCTTGACATATTTTAAATATATTTGTACTGTCTAAATTATTTTATTCACACGATAACTTAGCTCTAGAGGAAATAATCTTGAGCACCTATTTAGACAGTAACAAAATTTCCAGTAAAGAGCTTATTGCTCGAACGGGAATATCCAGAGCCACCTTAAACAACTATATCTCGCTTAGTCTGATTCCCTCCCCCACCGTACGCAGACCGGAAGAGCCAGGAGGCCCCACAAAAATTGGGTATTTTCCGGAATGGGTAGTGGAAAGGATTGAAAAGATTCAAGAGTTGAAAGCTGGGGGGATGCGAATTGCTGAAATCGCAGCTCACTTTATGGTTGACGGTAAGGAACCGGCACGAGCTGACGAAGAGGCAGTGGGAGAATTTGCCTATCAGTCGATCGAAGGGATCGTTTTTCCAGCTATTCTAGTGAATGAAAGTTGGGAAATTATCTGGATAAACCAAGCGGCTGAAAAAGTATTCTTTAGAGAGTCGATTCACGAGATTCCAACAGCGGCGAATCGGAACATCCTGAAGCTTTTCCTTCTCAAGGGTTTGTTAAGACGTTTTAGAAACTGGAAAGAGATACTGGGTGTTCACCTGCGTCTGGCTAAAAGGGATGTGACTGAAGATCGGGTCGAACAGATATGCAGGCAGGTAGAAGACTGCCCCATAGACGAGCTGAAGACAATTTGGCGAGAAGCTGAGCCTTTGCAGGATCGTCCGATAACCCAGCAAAAGCTAGTGCTAAGACCTTCCAAGGGCAAGACCACAAGACACACACTTTTTTCCAGCGATTTTCGTGAGGGCACACTTCTTCTCTACACACCAGTTAACATGCAACTGGATCAGATCCTGAACCTTCTCATGGGTAGAGAGAGGCTGGTTAGGGCTTTGCTAGCCAGAAGAATTCCATCCCTGACATCTTTGTGCATTTTGGCGGGTCAGTTAGAGTCAAACCTTCATTTGCGCACCGCACTTCCACCACACGAATACTTTGACTTGATAAATCAAATCATTTTGACTTCCCACCAATGCTTTAAAGACCATGGTGGCACACCAGGCCGTTCAGTTCAGGAAGGGGTGGTGTGCTTCTTTCTTTCTTCTCCAGATTCGCCCAGAGAGTACCTGCATTCGGCCACCCAATGTGCCCAGAGTCTGAAGCAAATGGTCACTGATCTGGACAGACGCTGGAAATATAAAAAGGTGTGGAAAAATACGCTGCAGATGAACATGGGCATTCACTGTGGCGAGGAATGGTTGGGGACAATACCTTCCTCGCTAGCGTTTGAGTTTACCGTTATGGGTGAGACCCTCATAGAAACTATCAAACTGAGTGAGTTTGCCAAGGGGGGCTCCATCTGGGCTAGCAAAAGGGTGATCGAAAACATGTTACCCGGAGATCGTCAGCGGGTCGAATTTGGCGTTCGACTAGGAACTGGCAAGGAGCGGTTTGTGAGTCCGGGTATTTACTCTCAGGTAAAAGAACTGATCAGAGGTGACGACCTACAACAGAGAGCACTGCATGAGATAAGCAACCTTGCTGTCACAGAGATAATCAACGTCCAGCCATCTGAAGGCCAACATTTGCAGGATTAACAAAGGCTAAGGGTTCGCCTGGTGATATCTAATATTCATACAGGTAGTCTGGGTAGTACGGTGCGGAACAGAACAAGGCTGTTGTTAACAAGTCTCTCAAGAGCCTTGGGTTTAGCAGATCAGAAGGTTTACTACGGCCTTGTTATGGCTTATGGTCTTTTGTTCGTGTTTCCGAGTCTCGGCTTCATTAATTTTGCTTACAAATACGATTTTTTCACAGATCAGCAAATTGCCTACTATTTTCTTTCCATCCTTGTTTTTTCATACCTGGGCTTTTTCATCCTGCGCACGCATGCTGACAGAATCCGCAACATTTCAAAAGATCTCGAGCAATCAGTACCCAAGGGCCAGGTTGACTCGAGCACAAACCAGACAAATGAGCTCAACCGGATTGTCACCTCCTTTCAAGAATTAGTGGATAGACTGGAGAAAAACAGCCAAGCCCTTGAGTCACGATCTGGGCAATTACGTTCTTTTGGAGAGCTCATTGATCCCAACTCAACCGCCATACCTGCCAATGTTCTATTGAAACTCGGGTTGCAGATAGCGTGCGAAGGAATTGGTGCTCGACGGGGGTGGCTTCTTATGCTGGACGATAGTCGTCGACATCACTTCACGGTTGCGTCCGAGATCAATGTAAACGGCAATTCTACCAAGCGAGAGGGAATCCAAATTCCCTTCGGCGAGACCAAAGCCAGAGAAGCGGTGAGTGGACGGCGGCCTATATTTCTTGCGGAGTCTATTTGGCAAGAAAAGTTGCCAGACCTTGACGATCAGATGGCTCAAGACCAAGGAACGGCAATGCTTGTACCACTTGCAACCGGCAGGGAGGTCTTCGGAGTCATGTGCCTAGAAGCAAAAGAAGAGAGTTCTTCCTTTTCCACTGCCGATCTAGAATTCATCCTGCCATTGGTCTCATGCCTTTCCTATCGTTACGAGAATTTACAGCTTCAGAATCGAGTTGCAATCCAAACTGACCAATTTAACTGCCTCTCGGCCTTCAACAGAACCTGCAACAAGGGACTCGTACGGGGGAAAGTATTTCAACTACTGGTTACAGAGCTAAGAAACTATATGGACGTGAAAGTTTCTTTTCTGGCTCTGAGTGATGCCGCACTTGAGTACTTAAAACTACTGGAGGTGGCATCCGAAGAACCTATCTTTCTCCGGCGCGGGATGACACTACCCCTCAGACAGAGTCTATTCAAACTGGTACTAGAGGAGAATAGGCAGATACACCAAAAAGAGGTCACCGGGAAACTAGGTCCTTTGGAGGCGAGATGGTTTCGCGAGTTGGGCATCAATTCGTGCTACCTGGCTCCATTTCGTGTTCAAGGTGTCAGCGCTGGAATCCTCTTTGTCGGCAGTGATTCCAAGGATGGCTTTTCCAATCCGCAGCAAGTCATCCTTCAGCAGGCATGCGAATACCTGGGATTGGCCATACATAATCAGATGCTTCTGCAGCAGATAGATGAGCAGGGTCGGGAACTGGAGGCACTCAATAGAATAGGCAGTGTGGTTACGTCATCTATGTTTGACTTGGATGAGGTCTTGGATCAGATGGGTACGCTGATTGATCAAATGATAGCAGTTGAGGCTGGCGCCATTTATCTAAGAGAACGAGATGGTCTTGCTGTAAAGAAGAGCTTCGGGACCAGAGGAAGCAGACTTGAGCCATTCAAAGTGAAGAGCATCGAAGGCATATGCGGCTATGTTATGTCCCGAGGGGAGTCGGTGCTCGTTAGAGACGCATCACAGAACCCTCACTTGTCCTCCCTGGACAGAAGTTTCAGTGGAACTAAGGCGCGTTCCATCCTCTGTGTGCCAATGGTTGCCGGCGGCGAGGTGGTTGGCGCAATTCACATGTGGAACAAAGAACGTGGCTCTTTTACGGCCCACGATAGCAAGGTCATGAAAGCGGTGGCTGCAAGCCTAGCCACTACTGTAGCCTCCTCCAGGCTCCAACAGCTATGTGAGCGTTTAACAGCCATGGAGGTGCAAGACCGAGAAACTAGGCGAGATTGAGTGACTATTTGAGGAGGAAGAAGAGATTGGGACTCTGTTCACCTGAGAAATGATTGGCAATCTTACAGTCATTTTTAACTGATGATCAGGAGGAATCCATGAACAACTCCAGTTATCAATCACCTCGTGCTCACATTTTGCTCGTTGAAAGGAATCAGGGTGCTCTAGAACTTCTCGAAACTATGCTCTGTTGGAAGGGCTACCAGGTGACCACAGCGGCGGATGGTCTTGACGGCTTGGAGAAGTTCCGCCACGGTCACTTCCACCTTATTCTCACCAATCTCTCCCCTCCCAGAATGTCGGGATGGGAACTGGGCCGCATTGTCAAAAACACTAACCCTTCTGTGCCAGTGGCACTTGTCACCGATCTGGATTTTGGTGCCAGCCCGGATCACTCTCCCTTCGATGCGATCTTCCCTGAACCATTCCAATTTGATGAATTCCAGTGTTTGCTTGATTCCCTGATGGAATGTGAGGATGCGGATGTTGGTAAACAGGGACCACCAAATGGTGCGCAACCCAGCTCAGTGAACTCATAATCCTGCGGTAATGCGGTTTTTCAAATATGAGACAAGATGTTGTTTCATTTCCTCTATTTCCTTGTTCACCGGTAACTGACTACTAAGTCTTTCAATGTAATTCCTTTCAAGTACTTGACGACATGAAGGTGCGAAATTCAGATCAAATACCCACCCGAGGCGCAGCAGCATCATGTCATTTTGATTGCGCACGGAGCTGAAGTCAGGAGCTCTCATCTCCCTGAGTTCCACCAATATTTCACTGCTGTAAGAGTTGCTGAGGGGTATATCACCTGCTAGGGCTTCAACCAGATTGCTACCCTCTTCTTGGTGCATAATCACCACCCGCCATATATCTAGCTTATCCGCATCACGCAGGATCCTGGAAAAATGTAGTTGCCGCGGCGAAAGGTTCTCAGGTAATTCTCTGAGATTGTGGTGGCGAATTGCCTGTTGGATCAGCTCTCTTTGTTCTGGGGAGATCCGCCTCAAAACTCTGTGCCGTGATACTACCTTCAGTCCGAGCAGCGCGTGATCTTCAGATACGCTGTCGACAAAGGTAGAGTAATGCTTCCATTGTGGGAACCGCCCAATATCGTGGAACAGGGCCGCTGTTTCTGCCAGCAGCAGATCCTCTTCGCTGAGACCGCACTCACTTCCCAAAAGGAGGATTTCTTGGCAGGTACGTTGGGTATGTTGCTCTTTCATGATAATCGGCTGGATCCGGCCATTGGGGAGTTCATAGAACTGGGCAACGAATTCTTTAAACCAACGCTTGAAGTAATCCAGATCGGTATGTTTCATGACAATAGGGATCTATGCCTCAAATATGTCTCAAGCCGTGTTTGTCATTTCGAGCGAAGCGAGAAATCTTTTATTATTAACCACTTGCAGATTCGAGATTCCTCGGTTCTCGCCTCGGAATGAGATTACGACACAACCTCCCAGGGGAGGGGAAAGGGTTTGTTGGACAGCCTCTGGCTGACAAAATAATATGAGGTCAATGCCAAAAGAGACTCGATTATATTTACACTTGCGCAATATCTCAATAGTATAAAGGAATCAGAATACATAAGTCAGTAGACATAGGGCATAGAGAATATTAATTTGGCGAGACGTGCGAGACGGGGAATTACTTTGAGATCTTTCCATTCGCGTGCCCCTAGGCTTCTAGTCTAACCCGGCATGTCATTTTGCCCGACCTCTCGTCTCGCCCGACTTCCCGTCTCGCTGGGCTATGCTCCATGCCCACTTTTCTGGAGGGGCAAATATGACTAAGCCCAATCTTGAGGCCAAGTACCTTGGTGCTATGATAGGTAGCGCTCTTGGGGATGCTATTGGTGAGATTGCTTTCCAATATCCAGAGAGAAATAAGCTCTCAGCAGTGGTTGAGTCGTTGGCAAAACTACATTATACGGACGATACTGCCATGGCTATTGGGCTTGCAACTTCTCTTGTCAGTAGAGGGCATCTTGACGTGCAACACCTTGGAGAGACCTTTCGCCGCAATTTTGAACAGGAACCATGGCGGGGATATGCTACTGGACCGCCCACCATATTTTCCATGGTAAGGTCAACGGGAATCTCTTACACCAAGGCGGCTCAAGGCTTGTTCGGCGGTGGTGGCTCCTTCGGTAACGGGGCGGCCATGCGCATTGCTCCCCTGGGTCTGTTTTTTCATGATTCGTCGGAGATTTACCAACAAGCTTGTGGTTCGGCTGAGGTTACCCATGCGCATCCGGTGGGGAAAGATGGGGCGGCAGTTCAGGCCTGGGCTGTTTCACGAGCAGTGAGGCTCGACTCACTAAAAGAATTCCTTCCTCAAGAATTCGTTGGTAGTCTGCTTGACTTTGCTCGTACCAGTGAAATCCAGGATAAAATGAGATTGCTCTACAAGCTGATCGATGAAAATGTCCCTCCAGCGGTTGCTTCAAAACAGCTAGGCCAGAGCGTTGCAGTGCAGGAGTCCATGCCTTTTGCAATATATTCCTTCGTATCCAATGCTAGTTCCTTCGAGGACTGTCTTTATTGTGCTATCATGCACGGTGGAGATCGGGATACGCTCGGCGCAATGGCTGGGGCTATATCCGGCGCTTACCTTGGCATTGAAGCTATTCCCTCTGGGTGGCGCGCCAAGTTGGAGAATCGGAAGGCAATAGAGAAATTGGCACTGGAGTTGGCCGTGAGGACAGAAGACAGACGACAGAGGACAGACGACAGCTGAAAAATTCTCCTGTGGGAGCGGCTTCTAGCCGCGATCTTGCGATTTCAACGACCAGAGGACAGAAGACAATTGCGAATTTCGAATTGTGGATTGCGAATTTAAAAAAAAGGGACGCAGGGATTTCGTATTGTGAATCTCGGTTTTCCGATTTAGTGTAAACGTAGGGTGGGCATTGCCCACCAAAAGCAGCGGCAGTGGGCTCAATCATTTCGGATGGCAGATTGCGGATTTATCATTTTACATTTTGGTTAGCTGGTTTAGACGAACGTTCAATGAGAGATAAGCAGGACGAAATGATGCAATGACCAGGCCCTGTGCTGCCATTTACCTTGGGAGTTTTCAGTATGAATGAGATGAAAAGCCAGTCGGAATCAACAGTTCTCATTCACCGCCAGCCCCGGATGGTGAGCATCGTGCTAAACCGGCCACGGGTCTTGAACAGTCTCAACCTGGAAATGATCCGCTCCATTGATCACGAGCTCAATGAGATTGAGGCTGATCAAACCGTCCAGTTTGTCTTACTCTATGGTGCCGGAGAGAGGGGGTTTTGCGCCGGAGGAGATATTAAGGCGATCGCCCAAGCGGTGCAACAGAATACTCCTCTCCCAGCGGACCAAATCCTCAAGGAGGAGTACGACCTTTGTCTGAGACTCCATCGTTTCCCCAAAGCGGTAATCGCTCTAGCCGACGGCATTACCATGGGGGCGGGGCTGGGTCTGGCGGTTGCGGCCGATGCGGTGGTGGCCACAGAGCGCACCCGCATGGCTATGCCGGAGACTAGAATCGGATTCTTTCCTGATGTTGGGGCCACCGGCTGGATGTTCAGCAAATGTCCTAAAGGATATCCTGAATATCTGGGCCTTACAGGGTACGAGATGGTGGGGGCAGAAGGTGTACGAGTGGGTCTTGCCAGCCACTTGGTGAAATCGGAGAGGCTGTCTGAGCTCATAACAGCACTGGAAGGATATTCGGCCACTCTCTTGCAAGCCAGATCTGAAGCGGCAGAGGAATTGTTAGCAGGGTTAGATCACTTTTTTGACCGGGATATTCCCACCAAGCCGGAGATGGACAAGTGGGTGGCCGCTTATTTTGCCGCCAAAAGCTCTGTGGTAGAAATCATGGAATCGTTACGGCAATGCAGCATCCAAACTCAATTGTGCGACGGGGTTTTCAATCGGCTCGCTGATCGCTCCCCTACTGCAGTGGTGCTGACCTTGCAACTTCTTAGACACAACAAGGGCCGTCCTTTAGAAGAGGTTTTCGAAGCTGACCTCAAGGCCGCCCGTTTTGTTCTGGCCCACCCTGATTATGTGGAAGGCGTTCGCGCTCGAGTCATAGACAAGGACAACAACCCCCGCTGGCAACCAGAAAGTATTGAGGAAGTGGGAGATCTGGACTTAGAGCTGTGATGAGGTGGTGCAAGTTTCATATTGCTAGTCGCGTCCAAAAATCCGAGATCCGAAGCACGAAATCCGAAACAAATTCAAATCACCAAAGCACGAAATCCGAAACGTACAAACTATGAAAATGAAGAATTAAAAACTCAACTGGGAATTATCGTTTTGAACATTTGATATTTGAATTTCGGATTTGTTTCGAATTTAGAATTTAGATAACGCCTATGCATTTAGCTCCGCAGGATAACGACATGCCCCCTCTCTCCTCAAAAGACTGTGTCGCAAATCGTCATCCCGGCCAAGTCCCGCCAAGCGGGATGCGAGCCGGGATCCAGAAAGAGTTTGATTATATTGAACT
>Ga0209536_100012770_pt1 | contig 12181 bp, 14 predicted proteins | sample DeeMarSeWOR28_12_FD_187461 | JGI IMG/M metagenome (GOLD analysis project Ga0209536, IMG submission 187461) | Marine sediment microbial communities from White Oak River estuary, North Carolina - WOR-2-8_12 (SPAdes) (version 2) | ecosystem: Environmental > Aquatic > Marine > Intertidal zone >...
TCGCTCGCGGAGTCGACCTCGGCACCGCCCTGCGCGCGAACCGGTGCGGCGCATGCCAATGCGACAACGCCCCCCAAACAGGACAATTTCCAGTTCCTGCGCATTCCCCTCGCCTGTTCCCCACCCAAAATGATGACAGTTCGGGGGTGTCCCGCGCCAACTCGAACGGGCTATTTCGCGGCGATGTGGAGATCCGCCTGGCCGTCGGGCGGGATCATGACCTTTTTCGGGGCGGTGGCGCTTCCGCTCGCAGGCTTGAACACGGCAACGTAGCGACCGCCCGGGACCGACCTCAAGGTGCAACTGCCCTGACTGGTTGTACAGGTGAACGTACCCCCGGTGCCACTGAGCTCAACCCGCCCGTCGACTGGTTTATTGTCGGCGCTGCGCACCTTCACGTGAACGACGGCATCGGCCTTGACCTCCGTCGCGAACACGAAGCTGAGGACGCAGACGAGGATGGCGACGGCTCGGCTCACGGCAGGTCACCCCTCTTCGACTGCGCCCGCGAAATCGCTGAGGCGTATTTCTTCGTATTCGTCGTCATTGGCTGCCGGTCGATCCGACTCTTCGACGTCGTAGTGGCCCTGAGCTTCATTGGCGGTCGCCGAACGGGCCCCATTGGGATCGGGGAGCGGTGGCCGAGACGGAATCGGGAGGCCATCTTCGTAGGCGAAAAGACCCGTGGTATGGACATCGCTTACCTCTCCGTCGGTCGTAAACCGCGGCGCCTCGGCCTGTGCCAGCGAAGGCCGCGTCAGGCCCTGAGGGGGCTCGGCGAGCCGAAGTCGGGGCGGAGCAGGAGGTGTCGCGGGCGGGGCGGCCATCGAAGGAATGGGCACCGGCATGCCGACTCGCGGCTCCATGGCAATGCCATGTTCGAAGGCATAGTCCGCATCGCGCTGGCCCGCCTCGTTGGCGATGGCCTGCTCGTAGGCCTCTTCGGCCGGTGCGCGCCGATCGCTTACGTCGGCACGGGCCTCGAACGTCGCCTGTTCATCGGAACAAACCTCGTCCTCCTCCCGGGATGCGACTTCGGCGTCGGCCATCATTGCTTCGGGGTCGACCGCAGTCACGACCGTGGCCAGCTCGTCTTCGACGTCGACATCGACTTCTTCGACGCTAGTGTTCGGCTCTTGGATGCTTAGCTCGGGTGGCTCGGTATCGACCGCAGAGTCTTCATCGGGCAAGTCGGAATCGGATTCCTGAGGAGAGGCCGAGAGAGCCTCATCGGGCGCGAGCGAGAACACCTCATCTGCGCGGAGCTCGATGTCGTTCACGTCAGCATTCGCTTTCAGGTCGATCGGATGATCGCCTCTGGGCTCCTCCGCTGCGCCGTCGACCTCGGTTGCGGCCTCGATCTCGCCGGTCGTTTTTTCTTCTTCGGGCTCGGTGAAAGGAGGCTCCGAAACCGCCTGGCGCGCAAGCACCAGGCGTTCGAACACCACTTCATAGCGGCCATCCAGCTCGAGGGCTTCGACGACGACATCGTAGCGTGTTTCGGGCACGCGGTCGGCGCCGCCATCCACCGCGGCACGGACGAAGCCTTTGCCTTCGAGCGCAGCACTGCCATCGGCGAGCAGCACGGCGAACTCGATCTCGGATCCGTCTTCGTAGGCCACCGGCCCATAAAGGATCAGGGTGTCTCGTTCGACGCGATCGAGGAAGCCCTCGGAGAGCTCTCCAATGTCGTTGAAGTGTGTTGGTACCGTGAGGACTTGGCTCATTGTTCCCCCGCTTCGCTGTCTTCGAGAGGACTCGTTTGCAGCTCGTCTCCGGCTGCAAGGAGCTCCTCTACCCTACGCTCAGCTTCATCCAGTCGTTTCGCTCCGGCCCGCGATAGGCGGACACCCTCTTCAAACATCGCCAGAGACTGCTCGAGAGGCAAATCTCCTTCTTCTAATTGTGCCACGACGGTTTGGAGGCGGTCCATGACCTCCTCGAAAGGAGCCTCCTCTGTGGAACCGACCCTTCCCTTTGATTTCCCCATGTTTTCAACCATACAGCACCCAAAGCCTTGCGTCACCAACGTCGATATCGGCCGCATTCGAGTTGAAGTGTCCGCGACGGCGCTGTAGGTGAGTGAAGGAGGGGCACGTTCACCGCTCCCGGGCCTTTCTGCTGATGCGCCGCACCGATTCCGTCGTCACCCCTGGCAACCATGATGGCGTTCATCTGGGTCACCGGGCGCTGATCGACGCCGCCAAACGAACCGCAGATTCACGGGGCTGGCAGACGCTGGCGATGTGCTTCGAGCCCCATCCCACGGCTGTCTTGGCACCCGAGCGCGCGCCCATCCTCATCACCAGCATGGCACGCCGCGTCGAGATCCTAAAGGGGGCCGGCTGCGACGAGGTGGTGGTCCTGCCGTTCGACAGCGAGTTCTCGAAGATGACGCCAGAGCGATTCGTCGAGCGAGTCCTGCTCGACCTCTGTCGGGCCAAGGGTGTCGTGGTGGGCCCGGATTTCCATTTCGGCTACAAACGCGCGGGTAATATCGGCACCCTGCGAGACTTGAGCGAACGCGAAGGGTTCTCGGTTGAGCTGGTGCAGCCGGTCATGTTCGGGGGCCAGGCGGTGTCCTCGACGCGGCTTCGTCGAATCCTCGGCGAGGATGGCAATGTAGAGGATGCCGCGCTCATGATGACGCGGGTACATGAAACCACGGGGCTCATCACTTGGGGCGACCGGCGCGGGCGGGCGCTGGGCTTTCCGACGGCCAATCTGGAGGTCGAGCCCCTGCAACTCCCGAAGGACGGTGTGTACGCCGTGGTCGCCCGCGTGCTGGACGAGCCGGAAGGCCCTTTGCTCCAGGGTGTCGCCAATCTCGGCAACCGGCCGACCTTCGAAGCGGGGCGTTCCGTCGAAGTGCACCTGCTTGATTTCGACGGTGATCTCTACGGAAGGCGCATGCGTGTGGGTTTCGTGGCCCGCATTCGCGGAGAGACGAAGTTCGATGGGCTGGACGCCCTGCGCGCGCAGATCGAACGAGACTGCGAGCAGGCCAAGAACGCGCTACAACAGGCGAGCCCGGAGCTGCTTCGATGGATCTGACTCGACTCTACAATCTGACGACGCCGGAGCTTCGCCAGGAAGCTGAGCGCCTAGGTGTATCCGACACCTACGCGATGAGCCGAGGACAGCTGATTCACGCGATCCGCGATCGGGCTAGCGGCGGGCAGCAGTCGGAGGGTTTCTTCGGCAAGGTGCTGGGCTTTGCCAGATGGGCCATCCAGGCCGCGCAGGAAGAACCCCGTAAAGAGGCTGTTGGACAGCCTCCAGGGGGCGAGGCCCCGGCGAGGGAGGCGAAGCGATTCGGGCGGCCGGCGGAGGCCCCGATGCCGTCGGTCGGGGCGGCTTCGACGACCCGGTCCGCGTCAGTGCCAGGGCAAGCGTCTGGGCGCGCAGCGGCGTCCGCCGGCCTCGGGGAGCCCGAGAACGTGCCTGAGTCCGAGAACGGGACCGCACACCCGATCGGGTCCGACGACGAGCCCGCACCCCCGTCCGAGCCCGCCGCGGGGCCACCCAGCCGGCCGCCGGTTGGTGTCTTTTCGAAAACCGCGAGCACCTTCGAAGAGCCTTTTCCCACCCTGACAATGGCACGCATCCTCGCAGAGCAGGGGCACTTCAAGCGCTCGCTTGCGATCTACGCAACATTGCAGGGTGATGAACCGGAGAACCGCGAGCTCCGCGCCGAAGCCGACGAGGTGCGTGCGCAGTCACGAGCGCGCCGCTCTGAGATTCTCTGACGCGGACAATTTTGCTCTGCGCGATTTCTTTCGCATCATGAAGCTGTGATGACGACCATTCAGAAGCGCCAGCACAGCCGCTATGAGGTCCGTATTTCTTGCGAGCTCACCATTTCCGGGCAGACGCGCCACGCGGAGATGAAGAACATCAGCGGCGGTGGCGCGGCAATCGTGTTCTCGCATCCCCTCACGACCGGAGAGGTGCTTACCGTGAGCTTCTTCCTGACCCAGGATGGGATCGAAGACCCGGATCGTGCGCCGTTCGAATGTGCCGCGTCCGTTCGCTGGACCAAGCCCGTTGGTGCCCGGGGCTTCGAGGCCGGGTTGCAGTTTCTGTCGCCATCTCTCGAGCAGCGCGAGTTGCTAGGCGAATTCCTGAGGCGAGCCGGCTAGGCGATCAGACCATAGCAGGAGCCGACTCGGTACGTAGCGACGGCACCAGGGCACGCACCGCAAGCGTGCATACGCAGCCCACTGCCAAGGCGCTCCAGTGCGGAAAGAGCGCAGCCGAGTCGACGAAGAAGCCAAGCAACGCAAGTCCGAGTCCCAAGCCGGCGCAGCTCGCAGCCGTCTTGGGGCTCATCTCGACAGCTCGAGTCGCGACGATGAGCGAGGCGGCCTTCCCGACGAGGGCGGCGAGGCCAGCGACAGACCCGGCCAGAGGCCACCCACCCAAGAACAGAGCGGCGCCGAGGACCGCCGCCGCCGCCGAGTAGAGGGACGCAGAGAAGTCGGCCCGCGAGCCCACGGCTCCGAGCGCGTGGAGATACGCGGCGAACGCAAGGAAGGAAGCAGGGGACTGGAAAAGATACCAGTGAAGGACCGTGGGGCTCTGCGCGGCGATGATGGCAGGAATGCTTGCCGTACGCGCGAGCAGCATGACGGTCAGCGTTGCGATCACGGCGAACGCAAAGCTGGACGTGCCGGCGCGATTCCTGGTAGCGAGGGTGAAGAGCGCTGCAAGTGTGCCCAAGCCCAAGATCCACATCGTCGTCCACTGGAACGCGGACACCAAGAGCAAGAGCGCCGCGAAGACCAGCACGAGGCTCGAACGCGTCAGCCAGACAGAAAGAGACACCTTCGAAGGCCGGGCACACAGGCAAAGCGTCGCCGGAGAAAGCCAAGCGAGCAACAGCCCGAGCAGAACGAACGATCCGATCGCAATCGCGTCGGCGGAATGCTCAGTCACTTCATGGGGCCAACGAAGCGTGTAAACCCCGCGAAGCCCATTCCGAGCCACCAGAACGGTCGATTCGCTCTGGCTTGGGTCAGCAAGGAAGTCGCGCCGGCTATAGAGACTCATGTCGTCGAGCCCCATGATGGTATCGCCCGGCTTCACGCCCTGGATGGCCGCAAGGCCGTCCGGGTCCACCGAGACCACCCGAACGCCCACGGTACCGAGCTCTTCGGGAGACAGCTCGAGCCCGAAGCTCTCTGCGCCGAGATGGGCCGATTGCTGACCCTCGCGCGCACCCTGAGCGTGCAACTGCGCCGAGGTGTCGGGAAGGAAGTCGACCCGGATGCGCTCCGCAGAGAAGACGTCACGCTGCTCGTCGGCGGTTCGAAACCCCACCCTCAGCTCCCCGTCCACGGTGGCGCGACCGCCGAGCGCATCGATGAGCTCATCGACGACCGGGACTTCGATCAGCGACTCGGAACGAACCTCCCCAGTGAGGCGCGCGTCTACGGTGCTCGCACGCATCCCGGGGCGGTAGACCGAGCCGCGGAGCACAATCTCGGGCGCACGCCCTAAGGGGAAACCGCGGCCGTGGATCCGAAGCGTCCCGCCGACTTCGATCTCCGGTGGCTCGATGCGCTCCACGTCGAGCAAGGCGAGGTCGTCGTACCCGCTGCAGGCGCTGAGCAAGATGACGAAGAAAGCGACCGCTCGCATCGCCCTTTTCTTTCGCTGGGGTGCGCCAAAAGGTCAAGATTTCCGGAGTTGCAGACGGCCGGCTGAAAAACGAGAAACCAAGCCCGCTGGGCCTGGCGTGCCTCCAAGAGGGCTGCTAACACCTGCGCTTCTTCGGGGCGGTAGCTCAGCTGGGAGAGCACCACACTGGCAGTGTGGGGGTCCGGGGTTCGATCCCCCGTCGCTCCACCCCTTTTTGACTTGCACGAGAGATGACGGGCCCGCGATCGCAGATGATCGGGGCCCTTCATCTCTCCTGAAGGCTCGCGCATGGACGGGGCCATGCATCGTCGAGGGTCTCGCGCTTATTTCTTTTTTTTGGGCGGCTTCTTCTTGCTCGTGGAGGCCTTCAGCTCACTGACTGCCTGCTCGCCCTTCTTCTCGAGCTCCGCAATCTTCTTGCTCGCGGCCTTCTTCGCCTTGGTGAGCTTCTTTTTGATGTTTGCGCTGGTCTTCTTTGCCTTGCGCTTCAGAACGGCCGTTTCTTTCTTGGCCATCTTCTTCAGTGCAGCCGCTTCGGACTTCACGGTCTTCTTCTTGGCCGCCTTCTTCGGCGCCGCCTTCTTGACTGCCTTTTTGGACGCCGACTTTTTGGTCGCCCGCTTCTTGGTGGCTTTCTTGGTAGCCGCTTTCGCCATGTCACGCTCCGTTGTGAGTGAGCACGCAGTATAAACAAGCGCGAGCACTTGGGGACAAAAAATCTTCACGCTGGCGCGATCTCAGGTCAAGCGCCGGACCGCGCTAGCGCTTGGCTAGAAACCGTTCTCGTGCGGCATTCGATGACGCGGGCTCTGGAAGTAGTGCATCGGGGAATACTGGCTGAGGTTGGTGGCGCGAGAGGTGTAGAGCTCGGCATACTGTTCAATCTGATTGCCGAAGCTCGATACCTCATTGCCCGCTTTGAAGATCGAGCCCCAAAAGGGGTGAAATGCTTCGTCCAGGACGTCGTGGAGCGCGGCCCGCTCTGCATCCAGGTCCTTGATCTGGGCGCGGAGCCGGTCGATCGACCGCCTGTGGCGCACCCGTCTTGCTTCCCATTTCGCGCGTTCTGGGCCTGATTCGTGCTCGTTCAGCTTCCGCTCGGCCCGCTTGAGACGGGCCTGATGCTCGCGAAGCTCATCCTGAACGGCGTCGCGCGTCTGCTCGAGGGAGTCGGCGCGGTCGAAGCTCGTCGCGTGCTCCCGGAGCACCCGAAGCTCGTCGTCCATCTCCTGGATGATCATCGCGGTGCGCCAGGTCGATTCCTTCTTGGCGCGGAGGACGTCACCGTAGATGTGGTCACCCACGTAGAGCACCTCGTCGCCAGCAAAACCAAGTGCCCGCTGAAGGCGGGCCATGTTCCCCCCGGTGTACACCCGGCCGCGGATTGGCTCCCGGATCTCCTCCCCGGTTTCGACGTCGAGGAAAGCGGCTTTGCCAGTGAAGAAGCCCGGCTTCCTCGAGAAGGTGCAGATGTAGTCGAAGTAGTTCTCCCAGCTCGGATACTCGGCGAGCGCGTCGCCCAGCAGATAAGACATCATCGCATCGGTGTATCCGGGGCCCGAGTTCGTCAGCAAGAACAGGCGCTTGCCCGCGCTTCGGAGCTTGTGCAGGAGATGGCCAAGCTCCAGATCGCGGTCGATGAACCGGGGCAGGTCTTTCAAGACCACGTCGAGGATGGAACCGTCCTGGTGAGATGAGTCGGCGCATTCCCGGATGTCAGCAAAGAGCTGGCCGTAGTCGATGGCTTCGCTGCGCGGCTCGAGGTGCTCGACTACGGCGGCATAGACCGCCACTTCAGACAGGGAATAGAGGGTGTCGACCCAGTGATAACGCCCGGTGCCCGGTCGGAGGCGCCGGGTGTGGTAGGCGTGCCGACGCTCTTCGCGGCTGAGCTTTCGAAAACCGTGGTACGCCGTCTTCACATACCGGAAGCGGTCCATCTTGAGCACATTGCCGAGCTTTCGGTCAATCAGCAGGCCTCGGATCGGAAACTCCGTACGGTATTTCATCGCACGGAGCTCTTCGGGGTACCCGCGGTCGATCAGTTTGCTGACCGTCGCCTCGATGCTGAGGCGATCCATCTCTGCCTGGCGATAGATTGCCAGTGTGTAGTCCATGTCGAAGCCGACAGCTTTGACTTGATCGAGCCGTATGTTCCGGTTGCAATAGACCCTACGTCCGGCAGGCGGAGGAAAGACGCTCCCTGCAGGGGAGTCGAATTCGGGCGCCGGGAAACGCTCCTGCAAGGAGTCGCTCAGCTGTCGGCGGGATAGACGGCGACGCGTTTGCCGGTGCGGCCACGACGCTCGAACGTCACCACGCCGTCGACCTTGGCCCAAAGCGTGTAGTCTTTGCCAACGCCTACGTTTGCGCCGGGATGGAAGGTCTGCCCGACCTGGCGAACCAGAATGCTGCCTGCGGGGACCTTCTGGCCGCCGAAGACTTTGACGCCGCGGTACTGTGGCTTGGAATCGCGTCCGTTACGGGACGAGCCCTGACCCTTCTTATGTGCCATGGCGCTTCCTTAGCCTTTCACGCTCTCGATGCGGAGCTCGGTGTACGGCTGACGGTGACCGCGACGGTTTCGATAGCCCTTACGGCGCTTCATCTTGAAGACGATGATTTTCTTGGCGAGGTCTTGTGCGACGATCTCGGCGGTGACCGAGGCTCCACTGACATGCGGCTTGCCTACTTCGACCTTCTCGCCTCCGAGCATGAGGATGTCGGTGAACTGCACCTTGGAGCCGACATCGCCGGCAAGTTTTTCGACGCGAATCGTGTCGCCTTCGGCAACTCGATACTGTTTTCCGCCTGTTTGAATGACCGCGTACATAGATGAATCCGTCAATCCCTGGGCTTCAGGGGCGCGTAGTCTAAGGGTTGCCGCTTTCCCTGCAAGCCAAAACCAAGGGGCGGTCGATCGCCGGCTGACTGCTGCGCCAAGCCTTCTGAATCACAAGAGAAATCGTCATGTCGCCGGGCGAGCTTGGAGGGTGGGGCGCAGCGGGTCGACGATCAGTGCGAGGGCGACGATCGAATACTCGAAGATCTGAAGCCACGCGGGCATTCGCCAAACCCCTTGGCTGACCCAGAGGTCGAGCGGCGCATACGCACAGAGGACGGCAGCGCTCCAGACCAAGCCCGCCGAGCCGCCCGCGACCAGCTCGATCGGGAGCAGCCATGCGAGGTACCAGGGGTGGACCTGCGGGGAGAGAAGTAGGACCGACCAAATCAGGAATCGCGCCGCGGACAAGCTCGGCACTCGACGCTTAACCACGAGGGCGCAGAGCAAGAGGAAGGCCAGCACCATCATCGAGCGCGCGGCGAGATCGGCGGAGGCATCCCCCACGCATTGGCGGCTCGCCCAGTCGGCGAGCGCAAAGAGGCTTTCGTTGCCACGCCAGCGGCTTGCGAACTGCCCTGCGCCAGAGACGGGATCGACGGGTGCGCGGGAGGCGGCAAGTGGCACGAGCAAGAGAACGGAGGCGAACGAAACGCCCAATAGAACCTTGGGCCGTCGGGCAAACAGCGGCAGGAGCGCCAAGCCGACTACCTTGAGCCCAATGGCGGCACACGCGGCGATGCCAGCTCGAGCGTAGCGCTGCTGCGCCAGGGCCCAGGCCGTGACCAGCAGCGCGAGGCCACAGAGGATGTCGAGGTGCCCGTTGAGCGCACTCTCGCTCAATAGAAGCGGGTTGAGCGCGAGAGCGATGGGCGCTTGGGACGATTTGGCGATCCGAGCGACGAACCCGGCGGTAACCGCGTGCGCGAGGAGTGCCAAGAGCTTCACCATCCAAACCTGTCCCCCGAACCAGGCCGCCACGACGAACAAGAGTTGGGAAAGCGGAGGGTAGATGCTGCCGATGGCAGGGTTGTTGATCTTCAGCCAGACCTCGTCACGGAGCGGCACGAGAGCGAGGTCGTCGGGGGCGAGTCGATAGGGGTTGAACCCTTCGAGCCAGATTCGCCCCTCCCAGAGGTAGCGGTAGAGGTCGTCGGACAGGAGCGGCGGTGCCAATAGGAGCGGCCCGCCAAACAGCAACGCGAGCGCGGCCAGACTCCCCGGGGGCGGCCTGCGAAGCGAACTCGAAACGGCAAGTAAGCCGGCGTATGGGATGAACGAAACCGCCAAGCCCGCGACGACCGTAGAGGGCCGGCAACCCGAGCGTGCAGCAAACGAGAGCCCGGCGAGGATGCACCCCAGCGACGCCAAGCAGACGACGAAGAGCGCTTGGGCCCGGCGCGCCGTCATTGGATGACGAATCGCAACACCCGAATCCGCTCGCCGGGCAGAAGGCTTTGGCGGTACTGACCTGCGATCCGGCGCCCCACCGCAACGGAGATCGTCACCGACGTGGGCCCTCCCCGGCCGATGCACTCCCCCCAGTAGTGAGTCTCGATCTCGTAGATGCCGTCCATGGGGCGCGCGCCGACCCAGCGAATGTTTTCGATGCGCGGGTTGGGCATGTCGACGCAGTCACCACGGCCCGAGTGGTCGACGAGACCGCCCGACGGGGTCGACGGTCGCTGAAAGCTCAGCGTGTCACCGAGGGGCCCCGTGACGTAGAGGTCGATGTCCGCGCCGGTGTTCCAGGAAGCGGTGACCTGCATCAAGCCGGTCTCGTAGCCGCAGCCATCGTCGATCACGCCGTCGCAATCGTCATCGATGGCATTGCAGGACTCCTCGAGCGGCGCCGAGCAATTCCGCGAAATCTCCTCGGCCGTGGCGATGGGGACGATCGAGACGAGGACCGGCGGCTCGTTCACGCGAGGCGCGTCGATGGTTTCGGCAGTTTCACCGACCGTTTCGGTTCGAGGCCCATCTACGCCGCGGCCAGCGCAAGCCGACGAGCACATCAAAACGGCGATCGCGAGTCGTTTCTTCATCCGGCCGGCATTATAGCCGAGGTAGCGTACAATGCGGGCGCGATGATGGAGGCACTCGAGCAAGCCAAGAACGCGATCGCGAGCCAGACGGGAGGAGCCGACGTTGCCTTGGTCCTCGGATCGGGGCTCGGAGATTATGCAAACAGCTTGGAGGACGCGCGTGCGATCCCCTACGCGGAGATCCCCCACATGCCGCTATCAGGGGTGTCGGGGCATGCGGGTAACCTCGTCACGGGGCGCCGCGCGGGAAAGCGCGTCGTTGCGATGCAAGGACGCGCCCATCTCTACGAAGGCCATTCTCCGAGCGAGGTCGTGTTTGGGGTCCGCTTGATGGCTCTGCTCGGCGCGGAGACCTTGATCGTCACCAACGCCGCCGGCGGCATTGCCCAAGGCCTAGAGGCGGGCGACCTGATGGCGATCCGCGATCAGCTCAATCTCACCGGGACGAGCAGTCTCATCGGTCCCCATGACGAACGCCAAGGTCCGCGATTCCTCGACATGAGCGCCGCGTTCGACCCCGAGTTGATCGAGGCCGCGAGCGGCGTCGCGACCGGGCTCGGGTTTGAGCTTCGCCGGGGTGTCTATGCAGGCCTCCTCGGGCCGGCGTACGAAACTCCAGCCGAAGTGCGCATGCTCCGGACGCTCGGCGCCGACGCGGTAGGGATGAGCACGGTGCTCGAGGTTCTGGCTGCCCGGCACATGGGGCTTCGCGTCCTGGGTATCTCGTGCATCTCGAATCTCGCTGCGGGGATTTCGAAAGCGCCGCTGAGTCACGAGGAAGTGACCGAAACCGCGGGCCGTGTCCGGCCGCGTTTCGAAGCACTCCTGTCGAGCATCTTGGAGTCGATCTGATGGACGAAAGCGCCTGGGCAGACTTGAAGCGCGCGGCGCTGGAGGCTCGCGCGAACGCGTACGCGCCCTATTCCGGTTTCGCGGTCGGCGCCGCTCTTCTGGGCGAGAGCGGCCGGGTGTTCACCGGCTGCAATGTCGAGAACGCGAGCTACGGCGCGACGATTTGCGCTGAACGCGCGGCCCTGGCAGCCGCGGTTGTGGCCGGAGAGCGCGAGCTGCGAGCGCTGGTCATCGCTTCGGGCGCCAAGAGCCCCACCCCGCCGTGCGGTATCTGTAGGCAATGCCTGACCGAGCTGGCCCCGGGCCTCGCGATACGCAGCTACGCGGGCGATGCGCGCGGCGATTACGAGCTCGCATCGCTTTTTCCCGAAGCCTTTGGTCGAGGCAACCTCGACTGAAGCCCGCTAGTCCAGACCTTCGCTGATCCGGCGAAGCCTATTCTCGACGTCCGCACGGTCGATCGCCTCCCGATCGGCTAGCTCGAGGTAGCGCCCGTACTCGATGATGGCTTCCTGCCGTTTCTTCAGCGCGTAATAGATGTCTCCGGTCAGACGATGGGAGTCTGCGAGCCATGCCTTGCCGCCCGGCTCTCGATCTCCGATCGAGGTGGCCTCGCTCAAGGAGGCAAGGGCCTTCCCTCGCTGCCCTTCATCGAGCTGCAAGCGACCGAGACGGTACCACCAGTAGCCTTGTTGGGGCGCGCCGGCGACGGCTTTCTCGAAGGCTGCAATGGCCTCGTCCATTTGGCCGAGCTGGTAATGGCTTTCGCCCATCGCTGCCCAGGCTTCGATTCGGTTCG
>Ga0209536_100012771_pt1 | contig 12181 bp, 9 predicted proteins | sample DeeMarSeWOR28_12_FD_187461 | JGI IMG/M metagenome (GOLD analysis project Ga0209536, IMG submission 187461) | Marine sediment microbial communities from White Oak River estuary, North Carolina - WOR-2-8_12 (SPAdes) (version 2) | ecosystem: Environmental > Aquatic > Marine > Intertidal zone >...
GTTTGGATTTAGGGACGCGAGTCTGCTCTTGCTGGACACGCAAATTTCTCACGATTTGGCCTCATCCGAATACAACTTGAGGCGGCAGCAGTGTGAAGCGGGCGTGGCAGAAATTAGGAAAATAGATAGTAGCGTCAGGAGCCTGAGAGACGTTTCGCCCGAATTGCTGCAGAAGGCGAAACCCAAACTGCATCCTGTCATTTTTAAACGATGCGATTATGTCATTCGGGAAATTGACCGGGTTGCACGAGCCTGTGAAGCGCTGAAGCGAGATGAACTGAATGACTTTGGTCAATTAATGTTCGAAACACACGCGGGACTGAGGGATAACTATGAAGTAAGCTGCGCTGAGTTGGATTTTCTTGTTGACACAGCTCAGAGTTATACCGGAGTCGTTGGTGCCCGGCTTATGGGCGGGGGTTTTGGAGGATGCACCATTAATCTGGTGCGTGAAAGTGGTTCGGATGAATTTACTTCACAGATTCAAAAACATTATCAATCCAAATTTGGTACAATATTGAAAGTTCATCTTGTGAAGATTGAATCTGGTAGTTCGAAACTTTTATGAATATTTCCTCGAAGAATTGAGATCAAACATTCACGTTTACGATAAAACAAGGAATCTTAAATTTCTAACCCAACCGGAATTTAAGACCTAGAAAGGAAAGCTATATGAAAGAACTAATCACCTGTCTCCTGGTTGCTACGTCAGATTTTGAACACATGAAGAGTCCGTTGGAACGAGTTGGTCCGCTGTCGGATGATTGGGACCGCTGCATGGAACGACCCAAAAGATAAATACATTTATACAATTTGCCCACTAACAATTTGTAACTAGTGGTACAACCACCAGCAATCCTGTGTTTCTCACTTCTCAACCCAAACGCTCAGCGTAAGGTAATTAATCCAAAAATCTTGCGCGTTTTTGTTTGAAATGCTTATATTTGAGTGCGTTAAACAACATGGAGTTGATGACAATGAAATATTATGCGACATATGAAAGTGTATTGGTAAAATAAAGTGAAAGATGCAAGTAAGTATATATTAGGTGAAATTTAGGGGGGGATAATGCCTATGAGTTCCCAAGTAGGATTGTGGATTGATCACCGGCAAGCTTTTATCGTTCATCTTGCTGCAGACAAAACGACTTCCAAGATAATTTTGTCAAATCTTGAGAAGCATGTAAGGGCTTCTGGAGGTTCGCGATCCTCCACGCCTTATGGGCCTCAGGACATTTTCGCAGAGGACCGTGTGTATCGTAAATTCAAGCATCATTTGCAGCAATACTATGAAAGAGTTGTGCGGTCTATCCGTGGCGCTGAATCCATTTTTATTATGGGCCCGGGTGAGGCAAAAGATGAATTAAAAAAGTATCTTGAGAAACCAAAGCAGAAGCCGCACCCCGTCATAAAGATTGAAACAGTCGACAAAATGACGGAAGCACAAATTGTAGCAAGAGTAAGAGAACACTATTTACGTTAAGATGTAAACGTGATCGTGTTATAAACATATCTTCCGATTCGCTCTTCTATGGGCGCTGACATAACCACTTAATAAACCCTCGCACTCACATTCCTGTAGGCTCAAGGTTTATCTCCTAATCGTTATCAAAAAGAAAATTCAACGGCAAATCGATATATTTTCACAACTATTTCCTTTCCTCACTCCTCCACCTAAACGCTCTATGCATAGTGATTAATCCAAAAGCACTGCATGGTTTTATTTGAAATGTTTATATTAAGGTAAGGTTAAAATGAAAACCGGGAACTATAATAAATGATACTGAAAGTAAAGAAAAGATATTGGGTATCATTATTGGCTTTTGTGACCATCCTTTTTTACTTGTTTTGGGGACCTCTCTTTCCTTGGAGCCCTATTAAAAGGGGATATAAGAAAATAAATTCATCAAAGGCTACCATCTATTTTAGTGATTTATCGGAAAGAGATTCTGTGGTTTATCGTATCGATGAGATAATACTGGAGGAAGAAAAATTTCATGATTTAAAATATGTTGATGATTTTAAAATCATCATTTTAAATAATGAAAGTAACATGAAAAGATACTTGCCGTGGCTAAAAGGTTCCGGATATTCAGTATCACTAAGCCTTGCTAATGTAATTTATATTGGACCTACGGCAAGAAAATCTCAAGCCGGTATAGAACCCTATTTGAAACATGAATTATCACATCTATTAATTGGGCAAAATACATCATTTAAAAAGGGACTGAAGATTCTTGAACAGGGCTGGTTTGGTGAAGGAATCGCTGAATATTTTAGTGGACATAACTTCTACAGCAAAGATGAATTCTTACAATTGTCTAGAATAAACAACCTTAAACTCTCAAGTCTGCATGAAAAGAACCCCCACAAAATGTCACCTAAAGAATTATTGTTAAAATATAGTTATTATAGATTTTTTATGGAGTTTATTATTGAAAATTTTGGAATCAAAAAGTTACAGGACTATTTAAAAAAGTATATCGATAATCCTGAGGACTACAAAAAATTATTTGTTGAAGTTTACGCTACTGATTTAGACCAGATTTTAAATAAGTTTAATTCAAGTTTAAATAAGTGATAGTAAATCTCACTTCTCCACCCAAACGCTCCTCCAGCAAAACGTCCAGCAATAACCGCCTCTGAAACACCTTTTTGTCTCAATTTCTGTTCTAATTTTTTCGCTTCATTTTCAAGCAGTGCCATCAGCAGTCGACAGGAGGTCTGCGCGTCGCAGAGCAAAATTTTATCAATTTCGGAAATACCCTCTTCCCAATGCACATGGGGAGAAATATATTCCAGGTTGTTTTGCGTGCCGTCCGTAGCTACATTTTGCCGTCAAAAGTACATTGGCCCAACCAAATGGAATTTCCTGATGTGATTTGTTAAGGGGATAACTGCGTTAATTCGTAACTAATATTTTTGAAGGACGCAATTGTTGGAGGAGTCAAAGCTAAAGAAACATAGAGAAAGCAATTCTCGCAGTAAATGGCGCGTTGACCTGTACGAAATCATCTTCGAAGCCGATACAAGAGCAGGAAGATTATTTGACGTCGTCCTGATAGCGAGCATTTTATTGAGCGTACTCGCGGTGATGTTGGACAGCGTGAGCGTGATCCGGAACGATCACGGCAGTTTTTTGTACGGTGTCGAGTGGTTCTTCACCGTACTATTCAGCATTGAGTATATTTTGCGGTTATCGTGTGTCGAGCGTCCGCTACGCTATGCGCGCAGTTTTTTCGGGATCGTGGACCTCCTGGCAGTCATACCAACTTATCTGAGTTTATTTCTTCCCGGAACCCAATATCTCCTGGTTATCAGGATCCTGCGCGTCCTACGTATTTTCCGCGTATTTAAGCTCGTCCAATATATTGGAGAAGCCCGGATACTCATGCAAGCTCTGCGCGCCAGCCGCCGGAAGATCATCGTCTTCCTGTTCACGGTTCTGACCCTGGTTGTCATTTTCGGCTCACTGATGTATCTCATCGAAGGCGCGGAGAATGGTTTCACAAGTATACCGCGAGGCGTTTATTGGGCTATCGTAACTCTTACAACTGTCGGCTATGGTGATATTTCCCCAAAGACGAGTATCGGCCAGGCCATTGCAGCGATGATAATGATTTTAGGGTATGGGATTATAGCTGTACCTACCGGAATCGTGACCGTGGAGCTCTCTCGCATCCCAGAAACAAGGGTTTCTGCCCGGACGTGTCGGCAATGTGGAGCCGGGAAACACGACAACGATGCTATCTATTGCAAATATTGTGGAACGAAGTTTTAAGCAAAAATCATAAATCCCGGAGAAACAGAAAATGCTTTCAAAACCAAAACACTTGAAAAAATTGATCATTATTGTAATGACATTGCTGCTATCATTTCAAACTGTTGAGGCACGGGCGGCCAACCCACAAGATGAGGAAGATGAACCGCTGTATGAGCAATTGAAAAATAATTTCAAGAAAAGCTACCTGAGTCTTGGTGCGCTTTTGCAGACAGTCGGAGACTTCCAGATCGATCGCAGCTTGCTGGGGAACAATGGCTTTAATATATCCAACTTCCGAATGCTCGTCTACGGCGATTTGGACAAAAGTTTCGGTTATTTTTTGCAAACCAACTTTCTCAAATCTCCGGCAATCCTCGATGCGAAACTATATTATCAGTTTTCACAATCCTTTGCAATCGATGCCGGGTTGTTCAAAGCTCCTTTCAGCGCAGAGTTTTTAACCGGCGCGGCTAATATTGATTTTGTAAACCGAGCTCAAGTAGTGACGCTGCTGGCACCGGGTCGTCAAATAGGCGTGCAGTTAAGGGGCTGGATCGGCCAAAAGCTGATTTCCTATCGTGTCGGTTTATTCAATGGCAACGGCTTCGACGGCAACAATAATGATAACAACAAATTCCTCTATGCCGGCCGTCTTGCATTTCAACCGGTCCTATCGGATCAAGCAAGCCGATTGGAGTTTGGATTTAACCTTGCTTATAGCGAGGATGACAATGCAACCATTGGCGGCGGCTTCGTGCCCGGCTTTAATGGAGAGCGTGTGCTGATCGGAGGCGATACGCGCTGGACATTAGGCAAGTATCTGATAAGCAGTGAAATTATTTACGGAAAACTTGATCCCTCCCCTGGCCCGAGCAGCGATATGATTGGCTTTCATACCACTCTTGGGTTTATGCTTAATGATAAGAATCAACTTCTTTTCCGTGCGGACAGTTTTGATCCCGACCGGCTCGGAGCAGATTCACATCTGATAATTTTCGGCTACAACTACTGGCCAACTCAGGTCACTGAAGTGCAGGTGAACTACATTATCAATACCGATGACACTGATATTGATCATCATCAAGTGCTGATAAATGCGCAAGTTAGTTTTTGAGATAGTCGCTTGCTCTCCAATGAGAATGGTTTCTAACTCACCACTATTTTTCCAGCTCTATCTTTACGAAACCTCCCAATAATAACCGCTTCTCCAATCCCACCTTGCCTCAATTCCTTTTCCAATTGCTTTGCCTCATTTTCAGGCAGTGCAATTAACAATCCGCCGGAGGTCTGTGCATCGCAGAGCAAAACTTTGTCAATTTCGGAAATGCCCTCGTCCCACTGCACATGCGGAGAAATATATTCCAGGTTATTTTGTGTGCCCCCGGGGATCACATTGGCAGCGGCAAACTCCCGCGCTTCCGGCAAGACAGGGACTTGCTTAACATGAACTTCAGCGCTTAGCTTGCTGGTGACGCCACTTTGCGTCACCATCTCGTAAAGGTGTCCCAGTAATCCAAAGCCGGTCACATCGGTGCAGGCGCTCACCGGGTACTTCTCCATCACTTCGGCGGCAGTACGGTTCAGCGCGCTCATTAAAGCAATGGTAGTATCAATTGTTTGCTGTTCTGCCAATCCTCTTTTAATGGCGGTAGAGATAATGCCGGTGCCAATCGCTTTGGTTAAAATAATCGCATCGCCGGGTTGGGCATTGGCGTTGGTCAAAACCCGCTGCGGGGAAACCAGGCCGGTCACCGCCATGCCGTATTTGGGCTCGGTATCGTCGATGGTGTGCCCGCCAATAATGCTGACCCCGGCTTCTTTGGCTTTATCCTGCGCGCCCTGCAAAATCTTTTTCAGCACTTCTTCCGGCAGACGGTTGGAGGGAAACGCCACGATATTCAGCGCAAAGAGCGGCATGGCGCCCATGGCATACACATCACTGAAAGCATTGGCGGCGGCAATGGCCCCAAAATGGTAAGGATCATCCACAATAGGAGTGAAAAAATCCACGGTTTGCACGATGGCGGTTTTTTCATCGATCTGGTACACCGCGGCATCATCGGCAGTGTTGGAACCAACCAGTACTTTAGCATCATCCGGTACTGGCAGATCTTTCAAAATTCGCTCCAGCGCCTGCGGACGCAATTTACAGGCGCATCCCAATCCGTGGGTAAAGTGAGTCAGTTTTATATTGCTTAAATCAGTAACGACTGTTACCGCTTCCGATGAAGCAGGTTTCAATTTCGCCACTGTCTCAATAATAATTTCCGAGGCTTTGTCTATATCCTCCGCTGTAGTCATTTTGCCGGTGGAGAAGCGGATGGTTCCCATGGCGTATTCCAGCGGCACGTTCATCGCCTGCAGTGTGGGGGAGATATCCACCGAATCGGAATGGCAGGCTGCCCCGGCTGAAGCGGCAATTCCCTCCAATTCGGCTAACAGGGTATCCGCTTCAATATTGGCAAAGCTCAGACTCAAAGTGTTGGGCAGGCGTTTTTCGGGATGACCGTTTAATTTCACATCATTTATTTTATCCAGCAAATTTTCCTGCAGCCGGTCGCGCAGTTTTTTCATGTGAGCCATATTTTTTTCAAGATTCCGTCCGGCAACCTCGCAGGCTTGACCCAATCCCACAATCTCCAGCACGTTCTCGGTGCCGGCCCGCAAATTCCGCTCATGGTCAGCACCGTGGATCATCTTTGCAAGCTTCAATCCGCTGCTGATATACAGCGCGCCGATTCCTTTCGGGGCGTACAATTTGTGACCGGCAACGGACAGCAGGTCGACACCAAGCTTATCCACCCGCACCGGAATTTTTCCCAGCGACTGTGCCGCATCGGTGTGCACTAAAATTTTATGAGCCTTGGCGATCTTTGCTATTTCCGCGATGGGCTGAATAGTTCCCACTTCATTATTGGCGTGCATGATGGTAATGAGAATAGTTTGCGGAGTAATGGCTTTTTCTACATCTGCGGGATCAACCAGTCCAAATTCATCCACCGGAAGGTAGGTTATCCGGAATCCCTCGCCTTCCAGATAGCCGCATACTTCCGTCACTGCCGGATGTTCAATAGCTGATGTAATAATATGATTCCCTTTATTCTTATTGGCAAAAGCAATTCCCTTGATGGCGTAATTATTGGATTCGCTTCCCCCACTGGTAAAGATTATTTCTTCCGCTTTGCAATTCAGTAATTCAGCAACCTGACGGCGCGCTTTCTCAACCGCTTTTTTAGTTTGGACGCCGTACCAGTGGGTACTTGAAGGATTACCGAAATGCTCCTCTAGAAAGGGTCGCATGGCAGCCGCTACTTCGGGATCGATGGGAGTGGTGGCGTTGTAATCGAGGTAAATGGGTCTCATGGTTCTTCCTATTTATGACGGTTTTTTGAAATTACGCAAAATAGGGGAGTGAAACAAGCGGGCAGGAGATGATTTGTTTTGTTACTAAAGTGGGATAAAGGCATAGATGCCGAAACGAGTTCGGCATGACAAATTCATTTTGTCATTCCCGAATGTTCTTATCGGCCTGCCTGCAGCAAGCAGGGAATCTGCAACAGATTTTGGATTCCCGCTTTCGCGGGAATGACACGACTCCGGGGGAAAGTAATATTCCTGCGCAAATAACATAATCCCTATTTCAACAACTCACTGACCGAGCGCTTCTTATTGATATTATAGATCACATTGGCAAACAGCGGAGCGATGCTCACCTCGCGGTACCAAGGGGTATTGTTTACAAACTCCTCGCCATGAAAAACCGCATCGGTTCCGACCACGAGTTCCAATAATTCGTCCTCATGGGCTTTGTTTAGCTTTTCCACACATTTTCCATTCATGAAGGGCAGGCTGGTCGCCACATAAATTTTCTCAGCGCCTTTGTCGCGAAGCAGATTGACAGCGCTCAGCAGGGTACCGCCGGTGCTAATCATATCATCCACAATCACCACATCCTTATTCTTCACTTCCCCCACTAGCTTCATTTCTTCCACTTTGCCAACGCCTTCGTAACTTTTTGCTTTATAAACGATGGCCAGTTCTGCGCCTAATTTTTTGGAATAGTGGCGGGCTTTGTCTGCACTGCCCACATCCGGTCCGGTAACAACCAGGCGATCCGGGTTGAGCTTCAAATTCGATTTGATGTATTTTATGATCGTATTTGAAGCATGCAAATCCTCCAACTTGGCATCGTTAAAAAACCCTTGGATCGCTTCAGCGTGAATATCCAGGGTGATCACCCGTTGCGTTCCGGCTAATTCCAGCATGCCCGCAACTAATTTTGCGCTAATGGCCTCGCGTGCTTGGCGGCGTTCCTGGCGTGAATAGGGAAATTGCGGGATTACAGCCGTGATGTGATCCGCATCGGACTGATAACCGGCATGAATCGCCGTAAGCAGGACAAGCAAATTGTCATTCACCGAACGATGAGACAACGGGTCTTCCATGCATTGGACCACATACAGATCATCCCCTCTGATATTTTCGTGAATCAGAACTTTGATCTCACCGTTTGGAAATACGATTTCCTCAGTCTTCCTCAATTTCGAATTGATTTCATCATCTTCATCCGCTGCCATCCGTTTTAATTCTGCCATAATCCTTTCGGCAAGTTTCTTCCCGGACTCACACGCCATCACCGATAACATGCCACGGTTTCCATTCATTTCAGAAGACCCCCTCGTTTAATTAACTTTAAGGTTTAAAATGAAAAGACAATATTTCTTGAAGCTTCAAATGTATATGTTCACTTCCGGCAATCATATAGCCGTTTTCCAGGTAATTCTGTCCTCCCCAGAAATCCGTTACAACCCCTCCGGCTTCCTGAACAATCAATGCGCCGGCGGCAAGGTCCCAGGGACTTAATCCCAATTCCCAAAAACAATGGTAGCGTCCGCAGGCAGTATAGGCGAGATCCAGCGCGGCTGATCCCCAACGCCGCACCCCGGAGCAGTTGAGCATGATTTCCTGAAATGCCAGTACATATTTAGGGAGATATGTTTTGAATCGGTGCGGAAATCCCGTCGCCAGCACCGCCCGTTCAAAATTCGTATCATTGTTAACCTGAATCGGTTGTTCATTCAAATATGCACCCTTGCCCGCCGCAGCGCTAAACATTTCATTGAGCACCGGATTGAAAACGACGCCTGCAATTATTTTGCTGTTCTTCCGCAGGGCAATGGAAACTGAAAAATGGGGAAGATTTTGAATGAAATTGGTTGTGCCGTCCAGCGGATCGATAAACCATGTATAGTCTTGTTTGGTCTGTGAAGCGCCGCCTTCTTCAGCAATGATGGCATGGTCGGGAAAATGTTTTTTTATAATTTCCACGATCATCTTTTCCGATTGCCGGTCGACATCGGTGACGAAGCTGTTTTCAGCTTTTTCCTCTATTTCCTGAGGATTCAACTTGCCCAAATTTTCCACGAGGAAACCGCCGGCGCTTATTGCCGCGTCCTTCGCAACCTCAAGAAAATGCTCGTCGTTTGAAGACATACTTAATTAATTTTGAAAAACTCAGTCTTTCCGTAAATCAGATTTCTCTCCCGACGCTTCGGGATCGAAATGACAATAATTGAAATTAAATCTTAATCTCGCCAAATTCCTTCAGTTTGCTGATAACCAGTTTCTTGATTTCATCGAGCCGCTGCGGAGTTTTCGCTTCGAAGCGGATGACAATGACCGGCTGGGTGTTTGATGGTCTCACCAATCCCCATCCGTCGCCGAACAGAATCCTCACTCCGTCAATGTCTATCACATCATTATTTTCTTTGAAGTAATCCGCCGCTTTTTGGGCTATTTTGAATTTCTCTTCGTCGCTGGCGCATTCGGCACGGATTTCCGGGGTGGAGTAATATTGCGGAATATCGGCCAGGAGATCACTGATGCTTTTCGGAGTCCTGGACAGTAATGCCATTAAACGAGCCGAGGCGTAAATGGCATCGTCGTAGCCATAAAAGTTTTCAGCAAAGAATATATGTCCGCTCATTTCGCCTCCAACAAGCGCTCCGGTTTCCTTCATTTTCTTTTTAAGCAACGAATGCCCGGTTTTCCACATTACGGGAACGCCGCCCGCCGCTTCAATGGCTTCGGGCAGCGCTTGAGAACATTTGACATCGAATATGATTTTCTCCCCTTTGCGTCTCTGCAAAAGATCCATGGCAAATATGGCCAACAGGCGGTCACCCCAGATGATGTTGCCCTGGTTGTCCACTACCCCTATCCGGTCCGCGTCGCCATCATACCCGATGCCCAGTTCGGCATCGCTTTCCTTCACTTTTTTGATCAAGTCCTGAATGTATTCTACAACAGTAGGGTCAGGGTGATGGTTGGGGAAACTGCCGTCCGGCTCGCAAAAGAGCATGGTTGCATCCGGATTTAGTTTTTTGAACAATTTTCCTGCCACCAGCGAGGCGGCGCCATTCCCGCAATCGACGACTGCCTTAACCGGTCTTTCCAACTTTAACCGGCCGGCAATATCGTCAATATATTCATCTAAAATAAAATGATCTTCAACATGCCCTTTACCGATTTCAAAATTATCGGACTCAATGATCTTTCGAATGTCCTGAATCATCTCACCATAAATCGGTGCGGTTCCCAGCGACATTTTGAAACCGTTGAATTCCGGCGGATTGTGACTGCCGGTGATCATCATACCGCCCTCCACCGGGAGTTTATGAAGCGAAAGATATTGGGCCGGGGTAGGCACGGCTCCCAAATTAATGATGTCTAAGCCAGTCGAGCTAATTCCTTTTATAATGTATTTTCGCAATTTTTCGGTATGAAGGCGAACGTCTCCGCCCAGACTGACTTTCTTTGCTCCGTTTCGTTTCAAATAGGTTCCGAAGCCTTTGCCTATCAGCTCGACGGCTCCGGCTGTCAAATCCTTATCAACCACACCCCGGATGTCATATTCACGAAAAATATATGGATTGATTTGAGCCATTCTTATCTCCGATTCATTTCGATCTTTGGTCTCGCAAGAGGTCCGATTTTTAAATTTCTAATTTAAAGCGTGGATATTATTTTCACAAGTTTTTATTCGATGAAGGGGTGAAGACTAACGCCCGCCGGGGTATTTTTTATAAAATAATTATGAAAATTTTCAAACGGCGTTTATATTCTTTTTCCGGTATGATAATGTTTGGCCTATGATCATAAATCAAAAGCACCTAATCCCGCCTGAATTGATTACGATATTTATAATAATTAAAATAGCGAGTTAAGTATGAATCGAGTTATTGCGATTGCACTCTGTTTGTTATTTACAGCCCTTCAACTGCTTGCTGAGGCCCCTTACAAGGAAGGTGAGCTTATTATTCAGTTAGAAAAGCGAAGCAGCGTTGAATCCCTTAAAAATAATTTTTCCGCATTTGGTCTTGAGCCGGTTAAGCAGCTATCGAAAAGGATGAATATCTGGCTCTTTAAATATGATGTACAAAGAACCGGTGCTGATGAAGCACTAAATGATGTTTTACAGCATAGTGATGTTGTTCTGGCTCAATTGAATCATTTTGTCGAGATGCGGCAGACCTTTCCCAACGACCCATTTTTTACTAATCAATGGGACAAGCACAATACCGGGCAAAGCGGCGGGACCCCGGACGCGGACATCGATGCACCGGAAGCATGGGATTTTACAACGGGTGGAGTGACCCAGCAAGGCGATACCATTATTATTGCTATTGTTGACGGGGGCGCCGAGCTTACCCACTCCGATTTGGATTTTTGGAATAACAAGCATGAAATTCCCGCTAATGGAGTCGACGATGACAATAATGGATATATTGATGATTATGACGGCTGGAATGCCTATGGTAGCAATGGAAATGTTCCCTCAGATGGACATGGTACTCACGTTTCAGGAATTGCAGGTGCGATCGGTAATAACAGTCTGGGCGTTAGCGGTGTGAATTGGGGAGCGAAAATAATGCCTGTGGCGGGTTCATCAGGCACCGAATCTATTGTGGTTGAAGCGTACGGCTACGTTTTGGAGCTTCGAGCCACATACAATGAAACGAATGGAGATTCCGGAGCCTTTGTAGTCGTAACGAATTCATCATTTGGCGTAAACTTTGGTGATCCTGCAAACTACCCCATTTGGTCGGCAATGTATGATTCGATGGGCGTCCAGGGTATTTTGAGTTGTGCAGCCACCATGAATCTTAATGAAAATGTGGATATTGTCGGGGATATGCCTACCGCTTGCCCCAGCGATTGGTTAATAACCGTAACCAATACTACCCATAATGATGTGAAAAACAGCGGCGCGGCTTATGGACTTACCACCATTGACCTGGGCTCGCCGGGAACGAATGTTTATTCCACGTATACCGGAAATAGTTATACATTTCTCACAGGAACCTCTATGGCGACTCCTAACGTAGCCGGTGCAGTGGCATTGCTATTTGGCGCAGCG
>Ga0209536_100012772_pt1 | contig 12181 bp, 14 predicted proteins | sample DeeMarSeWOR28_12_FD_187461 | JGI IMG/M metagenome (GOLD analysis project Ga0209536, IMG submission 187461) | Marine sediment microbial communities from White Oak River estuary, North Carolina - WOR-2-8_12 (SPAdes) (version 2) | ecosystem: Environmental > Aquatic > Marine > Intertidal zone >...
CGGGTAAGGGTAACCAGCGGGGTGGCGGTAGCGGTAGAGCTGATGAAGGTTGGCGCACTGGTGACGGCGGCGACTTCATTCCCGGCCGGTTGGCAGGCGGAGACTAATAATGACATCAGGCTGATGCCTGCGATCAAGGTTAAAATACGTGAGCAGTTCAGGTTATTGATTGGCTTCATATTATGCTTGTTCATTGTGGTGGTGATGGTTGGTGTTGATCAGTGCATTTAGAAACCCTGGTAGATCCATTGCGGTGCGCTATCGCTGGTAACGATGATCAGCAAAATAACAACCAGGCAAAGGGCCACTGCTACCATGTTTTCGCGGGAGAAAAGGCGGCGCCACATCAAGGACCAGCCTCCCCACACCATTTCCACTCGCCATCTTCCTGAATGACCCGATAAGAGGTAAGGGGAAAGTCTACTTCTTCGGTGCCGTAAAGGGCCACAATGCGCCCGTCACAGTTGACCCGGCTGTCCCCGTCAAAAGTGCAACTCATGTTTTCCAGGCTGACATCACTGACGCTACTAAATGTGCGTGATTCCCTTTCGATGAAGGATTCCATATCTGTACAAATCAGGCTGGAGATAACGCCGGCATCGCCTTTCACCTTGGCATCCAAGTAGGTTTCAACGGTTTCTACCGGATCGCCTTCCCCCGCATTACAGGCGGCCAGCAAACCCACGGCCAGTATCAACAAGCCCAGCAAAATAGTTTTTTTCATTATTATCCTCATTGCATTATTTCGGTGCGAATCCGGTCTAAAACAATTAACGCGGTCAGGTTATGTACTGCATGGCCGCTTTGAAAGGCCTCCGGCTGTGTATAGTCATGCGAATAGAAAGTGGTCAAATGGACATTATCGGTGTCCAGACCCCGGCCGGGTATAGTATTCGCTACGGCATCAAAGTCCCACAAAGGGATACGGTTTTCCTGGGCTAAGGCCCGGATCATTTCATTGTTCTCGTTACTACCTTCATGCCGGTCTGCTTTGGTGCCCAGCACTGGGATCACGTCGTTGTCCAGGGCGAAAGTGATAATTTCTTGCATGCTGCGCCGAAACAGATCGGGCACGCCGGCATCATTGGCCCCGAGACGGACCAACAAAACGGCCGGTCGGTGTAACCTTAATTCACAGGCCAGTGGTGTTTCATTGGCCAGGCATACTGCTTTGTCCGCCCAGGTCGTATCGCTCATGGTCCAGGAGTGCATACCCTGGCGGACGGCAACACTATCCCGGGCAAAGGAACCGGCAAAGTGGTCCAGCGTTGTTTTTAAATAGACATAGTCACCCAGATTGTAAGGGCTGCCGTCGAAGCGAGCCAGGAAAAACGGGTTTTCGATGGTACTGTCACCCACTTTGGAAAAAGCGCGGGCATTCTGGCCGGCCGCCTGCCCGGCAGCGTAAACCTCGCGCATGTGCTGGCGAACCTCCGGAGACATTTGCAGGATGGTGTCGTAGGCAATGGTGTTTACCTGGCCCGGCGGTGGGGGAAAAGTGGCTGTGGGCGCGGCCGGGTCGACAGTCGCCGTCGGCCGGGGTAGCGGAACCGCCAGGGTGTCTCCGGCGCTGATCCGGCCGGGATCGGCAAGGCCGTTTATTTGGGCCAGCGTGTCCAGATCGACGCCGTAATTCAGGGCAATTTCCAGCAATGTTTCCCCGCTCTGGATGGTATGGGTAATGGTAATGAAGGGGGATGGTGTGGTTGCCGCCACCATGGCGTCTGGCGCCGCACCACCGGCTGCCTGGTGCAAGGTGGGGGTAGCCAACATGCTGTCATTCTGAACTGGATTCGCCGGCGGGGTCGGCGCATTTTTTTCTGTTGGCGCAGAACAGGCCGCCAGGTTCACTAACATTACAAAAATGCCGATGATGAACCAGCCGGGGACAATTCTCCTCACCTTGAGTCCTCTTATCTGGGTTTGTGAATTTCGGGACAATATTAACAAAAACAAGATGAAATGGGAAACGGAGAAGCCAACCGGCCGGGCCTTCTTAGCCGGCGCTAACCCCCCATTGTGCGGATTGACAACAAAAGGTAGAATGGGGGATATGGATGAACCAAATCAGGTTGTGGAAATCGAGGTGCAGGATTTGCCGCCCCTTGATGAACAGGAAATGCCTTCGCCGGTGACTACCACTGAATATCAAGCCACGGTAGATTCTTCCGAGGGGATGGCATCAACACCAGCTGATACCTCAGCAGAATCTGTTGTGGCCCCGCTGGATGGTGAGTCGGTGGCCAGCTTGATGCGCCTGGCCGTGGGTAGCACCTTGCTGGGTGCGGGGTTGGTGCAAGAACGGATACAGGCCTGGGAGGCCGCACATCCGGCCCGGCCGGGGCAGGCTGGGCGCGTGGAAACCGGAGCTGATCGCGCGCGATATGCCATGGTGGGGATGATGTTTCAAGCATACGAGAACAATCGCCGACGACTGACGCGCGTAATGGAAACCGGGGCATCCATAAGCGCTTGGTGGATGACCCTGATGCGACCGGTGGCGCGCAGTCCCTTGTTTTCACCGGCGCGCCGGCGTTATGAAAAACTGGTAGAAGTTGGGACTTCACGGGTAGAAGCCTGGGTGAATACCGGCCGGAACGAAGAACAACGCAGCCGGCAAATGGCCAATGACCTGTTCCAGGAGCTGGTAAAGGAAGTAACCGTCTTCCTGGGTGACAATCAGGATGTGAGCCTGCTTATTAACCAGGTTGCCGATGAGTTGCTGGCTAATCTGGCCCAGGATCCGCAGGTGGCGGAACTGATTCAGGCACAGGGCAACAACTACCTGATTTATTTACAGGAAGAAAACGCCGAACAGGTGCAACAACTGATTCAGGGGCAAAGCCTGGACCTGGCTGGACAGGTTTTGGATGAGGTCCGCGAACGCACGGTCACTGCGGATACTGTGGCTGAGCGGCTGGTGCGCGCCATTTTACGCCGTACCCGCCGGGAAGATTTGCCCCCTCCGCCACCGGAAGTACAACGCTGGGCAAACACCCAACCCCCTTCGACAATTGTCACCGAAGTCGAATCCACCGCTGATTTTCCACCAGGGGATGAGGGAGATTAGTCATTGTGAGTGAGGAAACCTTCCGTGGTCATTATGCGGGATTTGTGAGCCGTTTTACGGCTTTTATTATTGACCTGGTGATCATCACCCTGATATCCATCGTTGTGGGCTGGACGATATCCCGTCCTCTCTTATTCATCGGGATCGATGTTACCGAGGCTTGTATCAATGTCGATACACAATCCTGGATTACTTTTTTTCAAACCATCTGGTGTCTATTGGCCAAGATTTCTATTCCCTTTTCGGCGTTCCTGGTCCTCATTGGCTATCCGTTGATTCTGTGGACTTTGACCGGCCAGACGATTGGAAAATATGCCCTGGGCGTCCGGGTCGTACGCATGGATGGCCGGCCGCTTTCGTTTATGAACTCAGTCCGCCGATTATTTGGTTACTTTATTTCATTGTTGTTTTTGGGTGTAGGTTTCATCTGGATATTGCTCAGTAATCAACGGCAGGGATGGCATGATAAAATTGCGGGGACCTATGTTATTTATGCCTGGGATGCTCGGCATAGCGAGCGTTTTTCCGGACGCATCGCCGGGATTGCCAACCGGTTTAGCGATCGTAGAACGCCAAAGGAACGTCCGCCGGCATTGCCTGGGGAGTAGTGACCGAAAAAACCGGCTAAGCTTAGCTTAAATGACGTATAGCGGCCTGGGCCGCGTGGTAGCCACACATACCGTGGACACCGCCGCCGGGGGGCGTGGAGGAGGAGCAGATGAAGATATCCGGCCGGGGAGTGGTGTAGGGGTTCAGGCGGGCAACCGGCCGGGTGAATAATTGGCCGATGGTCTGCGCCCCGCCGTTGATATCCCCACCAATGTAATTCATGTTGTAACGGGCAAAACCGGCCGCGGTAGTAACATGGCGGGCTAAGATGCAATCCCGAAATCCGGGGGCAAAGCGTTCGATCTGATTTTCGATTATCATACTGGCATCCTGGTTGGAGCCATGCGGAGTGTGGCAATAAGCCCAACCGGTATGTTGCCCGGCCGGGGCGCGGCTTTCGTCAAACAGGCTCTGTTGCACCACGATCACGTAAGGCCGGTCGTTGTGGCGGCCATTCCAAACGTCTTTTTCCGATTGGGCAATCTCTGCCAGGGTAGCCCCCAAGTGCACGGTACCCGCCTGCCGGCAGGCTACGTTGCGCCAGGGGATCGGCTCGCTTAAGGCCCAGTCTACCTTGCAGACTCCCGGCCCGTGGCGAAAGCTTTGCAGTCCGCGGCGATACCCGGCCGGGAAAGTATCGCCGGCGATGTCCAGGAGTTGCCGGGGTGTGAGGTTAAATAGCACAACCCGGTGTGCGGGGAGGTCGGCCAGCCGGCGCACGGGCACACTGGTTTCAATCTCTCCGCCCAAGGTGCGTAAATGGGCGGCCATTGCTTCCGTGATACGCTGCGAGCCGCCGCGGGGTAGAGGCCAACCGACGGCATGGCCCAGCAACCCTAACACCAGTCCAAAAGCGGAGGTGGCCGGCTTTTCCAGAGGTAGGATGGCATGAGCGGCCAACCCGGCGAAAAAAGCCCGGCCGGTTTCTTCTGAGAACAACCGCCGTGCCAGGGTGGTAGCGGGCCAGAGGGCACGTAGGCCAAAACGGGCCAGCGTTAGCGGGGCGCGAGGCAGCCGCAAGGGACCGAGGATGGCATCCAGCAGCGCCGGCCATTGCTGCACCAGGGGGGCCATCAAGCGCCGGTAACCGTCGCCATCCGAGCCCAGGGTAGCGCTGGTAGCAGCCAGGTCACGATAGAGGATTACCGTCGAGCCATCCTCAAAGGGATGGGCCAGTGCGGCTGGAGGCTGGATCCATTCCAGCCCATAGCGGGTAAGGTCCAGCCGGCGGAAGAAAGGGGAGCCAATGCCCAGCGGGTGAATGGCTGAACAAATGTCGTGCCGAAAGCCGGGCAGCGTCAGCGGCAGCGTGCGCGTGCCCCCGCCAATGGTGTCGGCAGCTTCCCGCACCAATACCCGACAGCCAGCTTCGGCCAGGGTGATCGCTGCCGATAGCCCATTTGGGCCGGCGCCGACCACGACGGCATCGTATTCAGCCATTGAGTTTGAAGGTGATGGACATGATGGCGATTATAACAGATATCAGAAGCTGTGCAGCGCGCCGGTTCAATGCTATGCTAGGCGGCAATAGGGCCGGAATGAATTGGGTCCAAGTAAGAAGGGAATAACGTTGGATAATCAATTTATATTAACTCCCTACTATATTGCCGAGCATGTTCCTGCTTTGCTGGGGTTGGAGCAAGCGGGCTGGTGGGTGAATGATCCGGCCGGTTTGCCTACGGGAACTGGCCAGGATCAGATGCTCAGTTTTTACCGGCCGTTACGCGACCAGGTAGCGGCGACGGTAAAGGCCGGCGACCGGCCGGTGTCTATTGCCGGGGATTGCTGTACCAGCCTGGCCGTACTAGCCGGGTTGCAGCAGGCGGGCAGCGCCCCGACGTTAATCTGGCTGGATGCACATGGTGATTTCAATGATTGGTCCACAACCCCTAGCGGCTTTCTGGGCGGGATGCCGCTGGCGATGATGGTTGGGCGGGGTGATCAAACGATCCCGGCCGGGTTGGAGCTGCAAACCTTGCCGGAAGACCGGGTGATCCTCAGCGACGCCCGCGATCTGGACCCCGGCGAGGCGGAGAACCTGGCTGAGTCCCAGGTACGGCATGTGCGGGATGTAACCGATTTGCTCACGCTGGATTTACCGGCCGGGCCGCTGTGGGTTCATTTTGATACCGATATTCTGGACCCGGTCGATGCACCGGCGATGAATTATCCCACGCCCGGCGGGCCGCCTTTGGTGACGATGCAGCGGGTTTTTCAGCGATTGGCGGATACCGGCCGGGTGGTGGCGGTGTCCATGTCGTCATGGAATCCGGCGCTGGAGGGGGCCGGCCGGTCGGCAAAGATTTGTTTTGATTTGCTCCAGACCTTAACTACTGGCGTCCTTTAAGGGTTACGTTCGTTTGCTGTTTCCGCTTACGGTTGGTGATTGATTATGGGCAACAGGTTTGCTGGAGCAGTAAGGTCGCCGCGGGCCAGGTTCAGGTCCAGGTTTTCGAGTTCCCGGTAGGGAATATGGGGTTGGTTGCCGGCCAGGGCCAGGGCCAGGTCGGGGCCGGTTGATCCGGCCGGGTGGACCGTTTCTACCAGCCAGAGGGTGCCCGTCCACCAGGCGTATTTCAGGATCCCTTCTGTACTGCTCTGATAAAATTCATCCACAAAGGCTATGTGTGGGTGACCGGCATTGTCCAGAGCTAAATCCAATCCGCCACCTTTCTTGCTGTCTTGGGTAAAGATGGTTTCGGTGAAGGTGCTGCTATCCCAGTAGGTATGTACCAGGGTTCCAGACCAATTAGCAAAGCTAAAATAAGCCACGTGGGGGTTTCCGGCGCTGTCCAGCGCCAGGGCAATGTCAAAGCCCACATCGCCGCCGTTATCGAGGGCAACCTCTTGTTCAAGCAGGATATCCTGCCACTCATTTCCATCCCAATAACGGTAGCTAACCAGCGAGATACAGGCGTACATATCGCAATTAAATTCCCGGTAGACCAGGTGCGGGCGGTCGGCGCTGTCCAACGCAAAGTCCAGCGCATACAGGGGATCGGTGGTGGTCAGGATGAGATCATTGTCCCACCCGGAGCCGTTCCATTGCGCGTACCGCAGGGTGTTTTGACTACCGGAATAGATGATGTGCGCCCGGCCGGTGCTATCCAGGGCCAGACGATTAAGACCGCCGGCATTGGCATTGGTGTCGATTGGTGTTACCTGCCAGTTATTACCTTCCCGAATGGCGTAAGACAGGCCACCGGCCTGTTGGTGGTGGAAACTAAGTTGTGGCCGGCCGGTATCATCCACTACCAGTGATGATTGTCCCCCATCGCCGTAAATCGTTTCCACCTGCCAGGACCCATCGGAAAGCGCGGCGTATTGTAAAAGCCAGGGAGGCAGGACGTCGGGTTGTTGCCGGTAGGCCAGATGGGGCGCTCCGCTCTTGTCCAGAGCAATGGTCACCGCTGGACCGACATCATCACGGGAATCAATTGTTTCTATTTCCCAGGTGCTGGTCCCGCCAGGGGGCGAATTTGCCCCGGCCGGTGTGGTCGGGGAGGACAGCAGGGTGACAGTGGCCAGGATAAGCAGTAAGAAGACAGGATATTGGTATGCTTTTTTCATGACTTTTCCGTGCGGTAATGTGAACCGGTTGTTGTGTTGCTACCCTCATTTTACCGTGTCCTGGTTAAATATCATGGTCCGGCCGGGGGAATGTATCCCGTTCTATAACGGTTATATATATCCCTACCTATCGAAAAATCAGGGTAAATAAGTATAGTAGGATCACAAATTGTTCGATTCGTTTCTGTAGCCGGAATTAATCAGAAACTTCATACGAATGTTTCTCCGGCCGGAAACTTACCCAAAAGGAAGATGAATTTAAATGCTTTTAGGCAAAGATGCGACAGGCAATCCGGTAATTAGTGTGAATAGCGGCGAGACCATCGGTAAAGTGCAAGGTTTGTTCCTGGATGTCGATACCCGCCGGGTGACGGGGATATACCTGGGCACGGAAGGTTTATTCAGCCGAACCAGGCATTTTATCTACGATGAAGATGTTGTGGTTATTGGGCCGGATGCCATTCTGGTGAAGAATGCCGACGTTATCCACGAAACCAGCGAGACCGATGAGGATGACACCTGGCTGCGCCGAGATGAATTGCAAGGACGACCGGTAGACACGCCGGGTGGTACGAAAGTTGGTCGCGTAGGCGACATCATCATTAATAGCAGTGGTGAGATCGTCGGTTTCAGCCTGGACCGCGTCTATGTAGCCGGGCCGATCGCGGAAAATGGCGCAGTGGCCATCCACACGGTACAGGACACCGGCCAGGAGGATGGTATCATGACCATTAACCTGCAAGAAGCAGAGCAGCAATCTCTGAGCGTGGGTAGCAACGGAACAATGGCCTCCGCTTAATCAGAAACATATAAACAGAAAAGTTAGTATAAACCCGGCCGGTTAATTGCACCGGCCGGGTTTTTTTGTTTTCAGGATGGGGAGGCGTCAATGGTGGCTGTTAATTCGGCCAGGAAATCTTCAGGGGATAAGCCATATACATGGGCGGCATCGCGAATGCTATAGTAATCCGCCACCGGACAGCCGACACAGGCCATATTATGGTGGTGGAAAACTTCTGCTGTTTTCGGCCAACGCGCCAACACGTCCGAAATCAACATTTCTGCCAGTGGTCTGTCCCCGGTCATTGTTCCCTCACTTCTCCGTTGTGGTTTTCCTGATATTTATAAGGAATCAGGGAATTTATCAGCGAGGAATTATAGTACATCCTGCTTAGGATTGCAGGGTGCGGATATAGGCAATGATGTCCATGATCTGCTCGTCGGTCAAGGCTGGATTGCCGCCCTTTGGCGGCATATCTACCCCGGTCGTATTATCTGGATGGCCGACCGGCCGGCCGGTCTTGACAAAAGCCAGCATTTCCGCATCAGTGCTGTCGGCGATAAACTCGCTGGTGGTCATATCCTTCCCTAAGTTTTCAATCCCGGCACCGCCGGGACCGTGACAGGCGATACAAACCTGGTTGTACATTTCCTCACCGGCGACCGGGTCACCGGTAGCAATGGTTTCACCGGAAGACTCACCGGCCGGGTCTGAGTTGCCACCGGTATTGGTTGCGTCATTGCCACCGCCGCAAGCAGCCAGTGTGCAGGCGAGCAAAGCGATGATGATCATGATGATGAAGCGTTTATTGATATTCATGTATCCTCCAATTTTCTTTGTGAGTGGCTGAACAAAGTCAACGCGGTTGATATTTGCACGCCGAATTTACCCGCCATCCGCAGGTTTAGTTTGATGGTCATGGTTCATACTTTCCATTTCCATGTTGTGCAGAGATTCTCCGGCCGGATCATCGTGTGCATGGGCGTTAATTGTCTTCGGGTCAAGCGCGCCGGATTCCATGTCGGCCCACAAGTCCCGGAAATTGGTCATGTGGCCCTGATTATAGTGGCTAAAAGCCTCTGCGGCACCCGGCTCGGCAAAAGCTGCCACGCCCCAGGCCATGGGAGTAGTCAGGTTGGGGCTGAGGACAAGGATGGCCTGGTCCGCATTTATCCAATCGGTAGTTTCATAGTCATGGACCCAATAGATATGGATCTCTTCTTGGTGTTGCTGGCTGTGCAACAGCATGTCGCCGATATCATCGAAGCGGCGCACATCGCCGGTGGTAGTGGTATAAGCGGCGGCAAAACGCGCATCATCAATGATCATATTGCATTCGTCACAGATGTCCGCACCATACCGGATGTCCGGCGGCGTATCCGGTGGGCTTGCTGTACTGCAGGCGACCAGCAAAAATAACAGTAGAACGAGTAACCGGAGTATTTGGATGTGTTGGTTCATAAGGCGCCTTTCCGTCTGAACAAATAGGTCGTGCCTAAAAAGGGGACAACGATCCAGAGGAGTAATAAGCCCACCAGAAGAGGGAACAGGTGGCTGCCGTAGGTGCGCAGGGCATATAACCCGGCCGGGCCAAGCACCTCCAGGTTATCGCGAATATTATATATGGCCGCGACCTTGAAAAGTTGCAGGGGATTGGCCAGCACTAGCGCCAGCAACTGGCTGACATCCAGACGTAGCATCAGGCCGGTGCCCAGCACGCCTAAATCACCCAGAAAAACCAGGACCAGCCAGACGAAGAGGGCCAGTCCTATGGCTGTAGCTCCCCGCTTGGTGGCGGCCGAGATGAGAAAGCCGATGCTTAGGGAAGCCACGGCCAGCAGGCAGGAGAGCAATAAGAGACGCAGATAAATGCTGATTTCGCCACTTCCGTTGCCATTACCGGTCAGGGTAATGGTAACTCCGGTGAGCCCGAAACCAAGAACCAGGGCGGCTACCAGCGCCAGCGCCAGCCCAATAGATTTACCCAGCAATAATTCGATCTGGTTGATCGGCTGGGCCAGTAAATAGAGTAATGTACCCTGCTCACGTTCCCCAGCCAGGCTCATTGCGCCCAGGCTGAGACCCATCAAGGGAACAATTAACAAGACCAGGTTAATCAGGCTGGCACCAGTGCGCCCAAAACCAGCCAGACCGTAATCACCGGCTCCAGAGAGGGCGGTCCAGGCCAGAGCCAGAGAAAGCGCGGCAAAAGCCAGTGCATAAAGTAGAAACCAGCGATTACGCAAAGCGTCGCGTAGTTCTTTTTGGGCCAGGATGAGAATATTTTCGAAATCAATGGTCATAGGGGTTTCCCAAGGAGTTGCCGGGCACTTTATTTGCGGTGCTTACCGCACCAATTCAACAAAGTGTCTGGCAACTGAATTTCTTATTCCACAGTAAAATCTTCGATCCTTATGCCGGCTTCGTGTAACAGACGCAGGGGTTTCCCTTTTTCGCCAGGTTTCACCTGCACGCGCACGCCCCGGCCGTTTTTACTCACCGGCAGCCCGTGAGCGGTCAACTGATCTATGGCCGTAGCAATACTGGGAGTAGGCAGGTAGAGGTGAAGGGTGGTTTCCCAACCCAACCGACGTTCGAGTTGGTCCGGTGGGGCGTCAATGACCAACCGGCCGGCTTCCAAGAGCAGTACCCGGTCGGCCAGGGCCGTGATTTCCTCCAGCCGGTGGGAGGAGAAAACCAGAGTTTTGCCGTTTTGTTTCAATTCATGTAAATAGAGCAGGAACTCCTCCCGGGCACGAATATCCAGATTGGCTGTAGGTTCATCCAAAATGAGGATTGGCGGGTCGGAAAGCAGCGCTAGCGCTAATGCCAGACGTTGCTTCAGGCCGCCGGACAAATCATGGATCGGTTTATGAATGTGCGCCGCCAGTTCCAGACGATCTAAAAGGGGCATAAAGTCATAGCCGGCGGGAACTTTTTTCAAGCGGGCATAAAAAGTGAGGGTTTCAGTGACCGAAAGCGCGTCATGAAATGTCAATTCCTGGGGTACAAAGCCGATCTCCCGGCGAACGATTTTCCCCGCCCGGCTAACGTCCTTTCCATTGATGATAATTTTACCGGCAAATGGAATCAGGTTCAGCAAGCAACGCACAGCGGTGGTTTTGCCGGCGCCGTTTGCGCCCCAAAAAGCCACCGCTTCACCAGCGGAAACCGTGAAGGAGAGGCCGTCTACCGCTGTCAAGCTGCCGAAATTTTTGGTTAGGTTGGTGACTTGAATTAATTGACCGGAGGTTGGAGAGGGATGACCGGAGCCTGTTGGCTGTTTTTTGTGGGTTACTTTGTCCCTGTTGTTCATTGGATGGTTCCTTTACGGACGGCGGTGCGTTCAAATTGGTAATAATGGGAGTGTCGTCTAGGTAAGGCGATGAGGGCCAGGCTGAGGATCAGGAGCAGCGGTGTGACCCAGTACCAGGTGTACCCGGCCGGTTGGGGTAGTGGTGGTGTCCCGGCGGGCAGGCGGGGAGCGGTAAGCGGCTGCCCGTCGACCAGCTTGGGCTGGGGGCGCACCAGGGGAAAAGCGGTGGCGGCAAAATCGAGGGCATTAACGACCGGACTATACCGGAACAAGCGCAAATTGGGCTCCTGTTGCATCAGGTTTTCAAATAACCGTTCCGACCGGTAAGCGATATCGCCGATGCCATCCTGGTCGGCATCAAAGCCGGCATAATCGCTCCAGTAATTGCCCGTATTGCCTACTGTCCAGACGTTTTCGCCCGGGGTTCCCCGGCCGGCAATGGCCATTTGTTCTTCGTTTTCCACGAAACTGTTGGCAGAGAACTCATTATGCCGCACGGCGGGGAGCATCTGCACACCAACATCATTGTAAGCAAAGACGTTGCCAGTAAACCGGCCGGTGCTATCCACTTCCCGCGGGGAGCCGTCCAGATAGGCACCGATGCGGTTATCCAGAAACACGTTGTTTTCTACCACGGCATCGTCCATATCTTTCATGCCGATCCCGTACCCGCTGGGTCCGCGATTGTGAGCTACTGTATTTTGCTGCATGGTCATGCGCCGGCTGTACATTAAGAAAGCGCCCACGGAGTTGTTAATCAGCCGGTTTTGTTTGATGTGGGCATCATCGCAATACATGAAGTGCAAGCCATACCGGCCGTTTTGGACATCGTTAT
>Ga0209536_100012773_pt1 | contig 12181 bp, 12 predicted proteins | sample DeeMarSeWOR28_12_FD_187461 | JGI IMG/M metagenome (GOLD analysis project Ga0209536, IMG submission 187461) | Marine sediment microbial communities from White Oak River estuary, North Carolina - WOR-2-8_12 (SPAdes) (version 2) | ecosystem: Environmental > Aquatic > Marine > Intertidal zone >...
TATGTCTGCAAAAATGAACAACAATTATTAGAGCCTTTGGACCAAGCTATCTTAGACGTTATTAAAAACCCAAAAAAGACTCAAAAAACTGCCTGTATCAATACGTTATTATGACAAACGCTCTATATGGTTAGCGCCATTAAAAATAAACCTCATATCCCGTTCCAACAAATGCGCTCATAAAAAAAGGGCAGCGTCATCAGACAGCTGCCCTATTCATAATTTAGGATCGCTCAACTATCCGGCCACATCAATTCCTAAATTGCACCCCAGTCGATTATCGCACTCGAAATTCTTATAACGGGTATCCTCGTGTCCTTGTTCTCTCTCTTCATCGGATTCAATGTAATTGTGTTCTTTATCTGTGAAGTTCATGGTAAACCTCCTTTTTATGTCTAAGAAAATTTTGGATCTAATTTCTATAAAATAAATGTCATTTTGTAAGATCAATGTTGTGCATTATTTTCAATTTGACAATACGAGAAAAATGGGCGTTTATTGATAGGTTAAAACTATCAATATTTGGCTTCGATTTTTTTTGATTGGATCCTCAAATATTTCTTTTGATCAAAATTTTGCGATTTTAAAGCCTTATTTTCAATCCCGACTTTAAAGCGTCTACCCCTATACCCCATGCGGTTTATAGCAGGAATTCGGCATTACGACGCCAATAGGTGCTTAGCTATTTGTTATTATTAATAATATTTATATATACGTTTATAATTCTAAATTAAAGCCACAATATATTGATTTTTTTAGTTGACAATCATCTATATGTTGTGGTAATATTGGATCCGGAATAATGAGAAACCACATGTTGTGGTTTTTTTTGTCTTAAAAAGTTTACAGCATTTGACAGTATTTCACTCTATTTTACACTTCAGGGGGCTTTCTTTAGCCCCTTTCTTTCGGCCCAAATATCCGGAACAATTCTGTAGGCTGTACCCAGACTTATATATTGTACACTTGGCCGGCCTTAAATGGGATTTATCGCTTATTGTTACCGGATGCGTTGAGCGATGCGCCAGGTCTGTGCCGATAATGGATAAACGAGCAGGGGATAACATAAACGATGTGAGGTGACTTCAGTGCTGGAAAAAATTCAAAAAAGAGACGGAAGGGTTGTTGATTTCGATTCATCCAAAATTACGGCTGCAATTGTCAAAGCCGGAAATGCCACCGGCGAATTCGGCGAAAAGGAAGCCAAAAAACTAACATTGCGCGTTTTAACCCTGGCGCATGAGTTACAGTTGGATCCGGAACCTGAAGTGGAGGAGATCCAGGATATTGTTGAAGCGGTGCTGCTGGATTCGCCCTTTTTTAAGACCGCCAAGGCCTACATCTTATACCGGGAACAGCATGCCCAGATCAGACAGATCACCACCAAAGCCAATGTCGATCTGGTCAATCACTACATTCAAAAATTGGACTGGAAAATAAAAGAAAACAGCAATATGTGTTATTCGCTGCAGGGACTGAACAATTATATTTCTTCTGAGGTGACATCCGAATATTGGCTCAACAGCATCTATCCACCTGAAATCCGGCAAGCCCATAAGAACGGTGATTTGCATATTCACGACTTGAATCTGTTATCGGTGTACTGTGTCGGCTGGGATCTACAGGATCTGCTGCGCGAGGGCTTCAAAGGGGTTGAAGGCAAAGTTGAAAGTGCACCACCCAAACATCTGCGTTCCGCTCTGGGTCAAATCGTGAATTTTTTCTATACCCTGCAGGGTGAAGCCGCCGGTGCGCAGGCCATTTCCAATTTCGACACCCTTCTGGCACCTTTTGTCCGCTCTGACGGTTTGGACTACGACGACGTCAAACAAGCCCTGCAGGAGTTTATTTTTAACATCAACATCCCGACCCGGGTGGGATTTCAAACACCCTTTACCAACATTACCATGGACTTGAATGTTTCGCCGCTTTTAAAGGATCAACCGGTCATTATTGGCGGCATCGAACAGCCCGAAACCTATGGCGAATTTCAGCTGGAGATGGATTTAATAAACAAGGCCTTTGCGGAAGTCATGGTGGAAGGCGACGCTAGGGGACGGGTTTTTACCTTTCCCATACCCACCTACAACATTACGGCTGATTTTGACTGGGACAATCCCAATCTGGATATGGTTTGGAAAATGACCGGCAAATATGGGATCCCCTATTTTTCTAATTTCGTCAATTCCGATATGGCACCTGAAGATGCCCGCTCCATGTGCTGCCGCTTGCGTCTGGATAATCGGGAGCTGTTAAAGCGCGGCGGGGGCCTTTTCGGAGCCAATCCCTTGACGGGCTCCATCGGCGTGGTGACGATTAACCTGCCGCGGATTGGATATATCAGTCAGACCCGCGACGATTTTTTTAAACATCTTAAAAAAAAGGTCCATCTGGCTGCCGAAAGTCTTTCGATTAAGCGCAAAGTTCTGGAACTCTTTACCGACAAAAACCTGTATCCGTACTCGCGGTTTTATTTGCGCCATATTAAGGAAGGAGCGGGCCTGTACTGGAAAAATCACTTTTCCACCATCGGCATTATCGGCATGAACGAAGCCTGTCTGAATTTTCTGGGCGAAGACATTGGTTCTGAAGCTGGTCAACAATTTTCCCTGGTGGTTATGGACTTTTTGCGCGATCTGATCTCACAAATACAAGAGGATTCCGGCGACATTTTCAATCTTGAGGCCACACCGGCCGAAGGCACCTCCTACCGGCTTTGCATGCTGGACAAAAAGGCGTTTCCGAAGATTATTTGCGCCAATGAAGCCGACTATCGAGCCGGCGCAGCACCTTACTACACCAATTCCAGCCAGTTGCCGGTTAATTACAGCGAGGATATATATCAAACACTGGAACTACAGGATCGCCTTCAGACCAGATATACCGGCGGGACGGTGCTGCATATTTTCCTGGGTGAACATGTCAGTGACATCGAAACCATTAAGACATTGATCAGAAAAGTCACCGCCCATTATCGGCTGCCCTATTTTACATTGACACCGACCTTCAGTGTCTGCCCTTCTCATGGCTATATCAATGGGGAGCAGTCGACCTGCTCTATCTGTGACCAGGAAACAGAGGTGTATTCACGGGTAGTCGGTTATTTGCGACCGGTGAAACAATGGAATGACGGCAAACAGGCTGAATACAGCAATCGTAAGGTGTATAAGGTGGCCTAAGTTTAGTTATTCGTTATTGGTTATTCGTTATTTGGGAGGATCGGATCATTCGGCACTCGCGTTCCGAACGCCACCTTAAAAGGTTTCAGGTGTCAACCCCTTTATTCGTCCTGACACCTGACACCTGAAACCTTGTCTGTGACACCCATAACGAGGAGATTCCGGAAAGATGCATATTGGTGGTTTGCTGAAAAATACGATGATTGACTATCCGGGCAAGCTCAGCTGCGGGATATTTCTGTCGGGTTGTAACTTTGACTGTCCGTATTGTCATAATCCGGAACTGGTCGGCGGCTGCTCCCGACGCTCTTCTGAATTTGAGCCGGACAGCGTTTACCGTTTCATCGAAACCCGCAGAGGGTTTTTAGACGGCGTCGTCATATCCGGCGGCGAACCGACCCTGCAAGCAGATCTGTATGATTTGTGCCGCCATATCAAAGAAATGGATTATCCGGTAAAATTAGACACCAATGGCAGCCGCCCGCAAGTGCTTGAACGGCTGATTGCAGATGAGCTGGTGGATTACATTGCCATGGATCTGAAAACCGATCCGGTAAAATATGCCACCTATATTCAATCCAATTGCAATGTGAGCGCCATCCTATCAAGTATCGAAATTATTATGGAATCGAAAGTGGCATATGAATTTAGAACCACTTGCGTCAAGCCCATCGTGACCACTCAGATTATTGAAAATATCTGTCGCTTGATTGAAGGCGCCAGCATGTACACGTTGCAGCGTTTTCACAAAAGTGACATGCTGCATCCTGAATTTTTTAAGGATACCAATTATGAGTATACTGATGATGAGCTTGAGCAGCTTAAGGCGGTGGCCGAGCCGTGGGTTCAGACGTGTATACTACGACCCTAATTGAGCGTTTCAAATTTTAAAAAGAGGGACAATTTTTTTAAATATTCAATGAATTCTACCATTTTAATTTTTCGCCGCTTACCTTAATAACAAACGAAAATAAGGAAATGCGGCATAAATGGTTGTAGAAAAAAACGTTTGAATTCAGAAACGTTATTTTAACAACCACTAAAAATTTGAAACCCTTCGGGCTTGCCGATCTCACCGCATCTACTGTGTTAGATGCCGTTCCGCATAGTACACTATAGCGGAACGCCATCTGCCGTGTAGCTGCGGCAACCTCAACAAGCGCTCAATTAGGGTATCGTTTTTGCCTACATAAGTTCAATTAAAAGCCTGATTTACCCTAATATAAATCTCAACCGAAGAGGCGTTCATAAGCAATCAGGGCCCAGATGACGGCTGCGGTCAGCTGGCTCACGAGAGCGGCTGCCGAGCCCAAATCCTTCGCCTGTTTGGACAGCATGTGATGTTCTTTTCCGACGCGGTCTATTACATTTTCCACCGCTGAATTCAGCAGCTCAATGATCAGAACCAGCATGGCCGAACTCAACAGCAGCGCCCGCTCCACCATTGTTTGGCCAACCCAGAATCCGATGGGCAATAGCACTGCAATCACCAGCGCTTCAATTCGAAAAGCCATTTCATGGGCCCATGCGGCTTTAAATCCGTCCTTTGAATAGATAGCGGCTTTCAAAATATGACCGACAACCGTTTCTTTTTCGTTAGCCATATTGAATTACCTATTAAATGTTGCGCTTAGTTGCCATAGCATGCGGTATGGGGTTGATCGAAAATGGGTTACGCCATTAATCCAGAAGATTACCCGAATCTGTCGAATTAGGCAAACCAAACGATCCAATAGCAGAATCGATACGCACGGCAATTTAAAAATTCTTGTCATTCACAACCATTTCATGATAGGGGAGAACGTCCACATTTTGATGTTTGTTCAGATGGCGACCACCGTCTGAATTGCATTTGAAACACGTCGCCATCCTATTGTTGACCACCCCAAACCGTATCCGGTGGTTGCGGGTTTTGTTTAATGGAGGTTAAATCAATGCTAAGCGGTAAAAATTTAACGATTATCGGATTTGTGGTCGTGGTTTTTGTCATTCTGCAGGGGATTCTGATTTCAATTGGGAAAGTGGATAATCCCGTAACAGCCGCAGTCGATTTCGCAAAAGCCTATTTCATGCTGGACGGCCCTTCGATGTCGGAGCGTCTTTGCAGTGAGCTGGTCGAAGATGAAGAGTTAAATATCGTCGATACCTATCTGAATTCTGTTGCCGACCGGGCCAGTATGTTGGGTTTTTCCAAAAATTATATGAGAACCCAACTTTCGCATGTTTCCACTGAAATCCAGATGACCGATGAAAACAATGCCGAAGTCAGAATTACCGGAGAGCGCCTGCGATCCATTAACCCTGTTTTTGCCTTTATCGGACGATTGTTTTTTCTCATCGAATCTCATGAGGTTGATGAAACCTTGTCGCTAATCAAAGAAGATGGACACTGGAAAGTTTGCGGTCGTCCCTTTTCGCTGTCGGAAATTTAAAGTCCTGTTATCTGAACGATTCTTTACTTTCGAAAAAAAGATCTCTTATTAGCAACCGTGCTTTAAAAAACAGGAGTAATGGAGCATTTTTATTTGGGATTGCAGATTTTGGATTTTAAGTGCCCAATATTTTTCATATGTCAAATCTGCAATCCGCAATCTAAAATCCGCAATTGATTTGGCTCCAACACTCCATAGCTCCGCTCTATGCAGCCTATATATCATCAAATTCGTCAGCGGGCGCGTCAAATCATCTTGCGGCATCCCACACCGATCTTCTATCATGATCATTCTGTGGCTGATGAGGCTTCAAAACAATATTTTGACAGCAGCCGCGACATCAAAAAGCTGCTCTCTCTTTTAGCTAGAACCCTGGAAAATGATTTCGGACACGGCCTGATGCATGCGGTTAAGGTCTCTCACGATGCGGGCACATTAATGGTGATCGAAGCCCGGCAAAGCGGTTGTGACGAAGAGGCACTTTCACGTCTGGTCTGTTTGGCCCAGACGGCCGGTTTGCTGCATGACGTCAAACGCAAAAAAAAGGATCACTCTTCCCATGCCGCCGCACATGCCAAAAAACTGCTCAAAAAATATTCATATTCGGCTGAAGAGATCGATTATATTTCGACTGCCATTCAAAATCATGAGGCCTTCAAAGAGCCGATTGATGCGAGCTCACCCAAAGGAGAGCTACTATCCAATTGTCTGTATGACGCGGATAAATTCCGTTGGGGCCCGGATAATTTCCATGATACCCTCTGGGATATGGTATCCTATTTTAATCCGCCCCTTACAAAATTTATGGAGGGTTATCCCCAGGGGATGGCAAAAATCAAGAGCATTAAAACCACCTTCCGAACGCCCACCGGCCAAAAATACGGCCCACAGTTTATCGATCTGGGGCTGGCGATCGGCGAAGAGCTTTATGAAGTGATTCAAAAAGAGTTCTCCGCTTATTTATAAGATATAGTCTTACTCTCTCATTTATTTTTATTTATAATTCAGTTCGAAGGAGGTGCCACCAAACAACCACCAACCAAAGGAGATTCAAATGACAGCCACGACTTGGCCGGCGCGCAATTGGCCCGAAGGCGTCCCGCACGATCTTTCAGGATATGAAAAACCTCTGTTTTCCATCCTGGATGAATCTGCCCGCAACTATCCGGATCAGGTATATACGATCTTCAACGATGCCACACGCACATACGCACAGGTCAAAGATACGGCTGATCGTATCGCCTATTTTTTGACCACACGCGGTATCCAAAAGGGCGACCGTGTGGCCATTTTTTTACCCAATTTACCCCACTATCCGGCCATATTTTTCGGTATTTTAAAAGCCGGCGCTGTTTGCGTGACCTGCAACCCCCTTTACAAGGCCAACGAGCTCAACTTTCAGTTGAAAGATGCCGGTGTTAGGGCCGTCTTTTGCATGGATCATCCCCAGTTTTATTCAACCACCGTTGAAGCCATCAAGGACAGCGATGTGGAGATCGTGGTCATCTGCGGGGTTAAATCCTACCTACCGCCACTCAAAGCATTTATCGGTGGACTTTTAGGAAAAATTCCCAAAGCCGGAAACTATCAGCCGGGCCATCTTTTTTTTGATGATGTGGTCTCCGGCGCCCAACCCCAGCCGCCCGAAGTTGACATTAACCCCGCTGAGGATCTGGCCGTGATCATTTATACGGGGGGGACCACCGGTGTTCCCAAAGGCGCGGCCCTGGTTCATAACAATTTTGCCTATGATCTGGAGGCTGCAGCTGAGTGGATTCGTTTGGTGCATGAACCGGGTGCTAAGCCGGAAAGAGCGCGAGCGGGCGGGTTTCACACGTACCTTGGTGTTCTACCCTGGTATCATATTTTCGGGCTGACCTGTGCCATGTTGTCCGCCTGCGATTCGGCCAGCTGTTTGATCTGTATCCCCGACCCCCGCGCCGGCAATCCGCCCTTTACCGAAGTGCTTAAAGTGGTGCAGAAACACAAACCGACGATCATGCCTGCCGTACCCACGATTTTCGTGGCTTTCACCAATCATGCACATCTCGACCAATACGATTTGAGTTCGTTGATGGGATGTTTTTCCGGCGGGGCACCCCTGCCGCCTGAAGTTTGCCGGCAGTTCGAAGAAAACACAGGCGCTGTTATTTTTGAAGGTTATGGGCTAAGTGAGACGGCCCCGATTGTCACGATCAACCCGACAAACCGGGAACATCGTAAGATCGGCACAATCGGCTTTCCGATACCCGGAACGCATATCAAGATCTTAGATATTGAGACCGGAACAACCGAGTTGCCCCAGGGTGAAGATGGCGAAATCGCCATCTGCGGACCCCAGATCATGCAAGGCTATTGGAATCGACCCGAAGAAACCGAGGAGGTCTTCCGCGAAATTGACGGTAAACGTTATTTTTTAAGTGGAGACATCGGTCATATCGATGAAGAGGGCTATATCCTGGTGACCGATCGCAAAAAAGACCTGATTATCGTGGGTGGTTTTAATGTCTATCCGCGCGATGTTGAAGATATTCTTTTCCAGCATCCCAAGGTGGAATTGGCTGCCGTAATCGGTGCACCGAATGAAAAGAGCGGCGAGGCAGTTAAGGCCTTTGTTCAGCTGAAGCCCGGTGAAACGGCCACGGAGGAAGAAATTAAGGAATTCAGCAAAGAAAACATGGCCGGCTATAAGCGGCCCAAGCACGTTGAATTCCGGGAAAGTCTGCCGGTGTCTAATGTGGGCAAAGTCTTGCGACGGGTCCTGAGGGATGAGGAGTTGAAAAAATAATTGACGGTTGAGCCCGTTTCCCGGTTAAAAATAGCCAAAACTTCTAATTCCAGAAAGCAAATATGGTTTCTAAAATAAAAAAATGGATTGTCGATCATCCTTATTTTCTGACCAGCGCGGTGTTTTTGGTGATTTTATACGTGGGCTGGCGGGTTTTGTACTGGCGGGAAGAAACCTTTGCCTTTATTTTACTGCTGTATTTTATTGTCACCTTGGGCATCCGCCTGGACGATATTTCCCGCAAAATCGGATTCCGCCCGGCAAACGCTGCCAGCAATCCCAACAGTCATGCCTCGGTGATGCAACAGCTAAACGATATTAAACGAGTGTTGCTGAGCATCAACGCGACCTTAAACAAAATTCTGGAAAAAACCGAAAAGAAAGAGCAGTAGGCCGGGCACCATCAAAATTTTTCTGATCACTTGTTTGCCGCTACCCTTATCACATTGCCATCATCGCTAATTCTCTCTGGCATTTTGTTTCAGGCAGTTTTTGCAAACCCCGTCCACGCGGACTTCGATTTTATCAATTCGACCGGGAAAGGTTTGCCATAGCGGGCCGGTATCGACGCTTAGACTCTCCGGATTCAGGCAGTCCATCTGCCCGCAGCTTTTGCAGTAAAAATGGGGGTGGGGGGCATGGTGATCATTGGGTGCCAGACCGTAATAAGCGGCTCTGCCGCCGGTGCTGAGTCGCTCCACGATCCCATTATCTACCAACAAGTCCAGAATACGGTAGACCGTCACCCGGTTGATTGAACTGTTGCGCTCCAGGGTGGTGAAGATGTCATCGGCGGACAGCGGAAAGCGGTTGTTGCCGACAACTTCCAAAACGTTCAGGCGATTTTTGGTCGTTTCCATATCAGCCGCCGCCAACATTTCCGGATAATTACATTGATGGCACATGATAATCCTCTATCTTTTTCGGTTTATAGGCAACTCTTTATCTTATTTGACTTGCTGTGGGATCACCTTTTGTTCTTGCAAGAATGCCTATTCGTTCAATTAGCAAGGAGATCATAAACACAACTCCTGCCACCGTGATGATGGCGGCGCCGGATGTTAAATCATATTGATAAGAAATCCACAGACCGGCTATTGTAAACACAGCCCCCAGCAAACTGGAGCCCACCATCATCTGCAGCAAGGATTTTGCGTACTTTTCAACGATAAACGGGGGGATGGTCAACAGGGCAATTACCAGAATCAAGCCCACCACCTGAATCACCAGGACGATGGTGACCGCCAGGATGCCGATCAACCCAAAATACAGCCCCGTTACCGGCACACCGCGAATCCGCGCGAATTCTTCATCATAGGACATGGCCAGCAGGTCTTGATAATAAAGGGCCACCAGAATCGTTATTAAAATGCCTACGACCAGCATGATCAACAGATCCGATGCGGGTACGGTCAGAATGCTGCCAAACAGATAACTCATCAAATCCACATTATAGCCCGGGGTCAGGTCGATCAATATAATGCCAAATGCCATTCCCAGAGCCCAGATAACTCCGATGATCGTGTCGGCGCGATGTTTGGCTTTTAGGCTGATGGCGGCCATCACCATGGCAGCGGCCAACGCAAAACCAATGGTGCCGGGTAAATAGGGCCAGCCAAAGAAAAAGGCCAGGCCGATACCGCCATAAGCAGCATGGGCAATACCTCCCGACAGAAAAACAATGCGGTTGACGACCACCAGCGTTCCCATGATGCCGCAGATCAAGCTGGCCAACAGGCCGGCGATCAGCGCATGACGCATAAATTCAAATTCAAGGGCTTCGATCATTTAGCAAAATACCATGAAATATAGTGATTAGAAGTTGTTTCAAAACCTCAGATGGGGTTTTGAGACCACTTCTAGTGATCTTTGAGCACGCGATGCGGCAACCCGTGGGCCAATAATTCCACCGGACACGTATCGTCAGCCGCGCAGGGATACATGGTTTCCAGCATCTCGCTGGTAATTTCGGCCTGGTTGTGATAGTGCAGGACCCTGTTGACACACGCCACCGACTTAACATACCGGGATACCGCCAGCAGGTCGTGGCTGACAACCACAATGGTGACATCCTCGTTGAGATCTCTGAGCATTTCGAAAAATTCCGCCTGGCCTTTGGTGTCTATGCTGGCGGTGGGCTCGTCCAGCAGCAGCAACTGGGGTTGGGTGACCAGCGCCCTGGCAATGAAGACCCGCTGGCACTGACCGCCGGATAATTCACCGATTTTCTTTTGCGCCAGGGGCGCCATCTCCAGCCGCTCCAGCGCTGCCAGGGCTTCCTGGCGATTGGATTGTGTCTTGCGCGCCCATCGTTGTTTGGGCTCCAGCTTGCCCATCAGCACCACATCCATGGCGGTAATCGGAAAGCTGCGATTGATATGCACATCCTGGGGCACATATCCGATGTTCGCTGACGCTTTTTGAGCGGATTGGCCGGTGACGCGGATGAAACCTCTATCCGGTTTCAGCAAGCCTAATATCAGTTTCAACAGGGTTGTTTTACCACCCCCATTGGGACCGATCATGGCCATGAAATCCCCTGGCAGGATCTCAAGATTGACATCTTCTAATGCGGTTTCACGGTTATAGGTGAATGTCACATTTTGAATTTCGACAATCGGGGTACTCATTGCTGCGTTCCTATTCATGATGAGCCTCTCTCTCATCATGATGATGGGTTGCCATGGGTATCTTAGCGATGCCGCCATCCGTGTGAACAATCTTCATGTCTGGGTTGGCTGCGCCAAGCTTTTTCAGCCAGATATGTTCAAACGGAACGCCGATGGCAAAATAAACCTGAGTCTTCGAAAGGTCAGCCATTTGCCTGGGCTTGGGCTCATAGGTATGTGGATCGGCTCCGGGCAGCACCATCACCTGAACATTCACCAGATCCTTGCTAATTTGTTGCACGAAATATTTCTGGGGGGCGATGCTCACAAAGACGGGCACTGGATCGGCGGCAAGCGCAGCTTGATGAAAAAATATTGTCAATAAAATAATAACAATAAGTTCGGTAATTCTCTTCATGATGCATAATTTGTTGCTAAGATTGCAATTCAAATTGGAAATATTTTTGTTGCGACTGATCATATGCCTAAAAGTAAGCGGTTATACACAATAATATTGTAAAATATTTGAAATAATTATAATTTTACAGAGAGGGGGTAATAAAGAAAACCCCTTTATGCAAAAGTATTGCATAAATCGTAAGAATGCAAATTTTTTTATGAAAAATCGGCGCCCTGGCATAAATCAAGTTTCCCTTGACTTTAGTCCTCCAACCCGAACATATTTCCAATATTAGCTGTGTGAGCTGTATCTGCAATTTCACGGCCGGGCCGGCGAGCGCCAGTTCGCGAATCCCCGCCTTGGGCTGATTCATAATTTGGGCGGTTTTCCGGCTAGGAATGTGTGCAGTGTATCCATCATCGGAAAATATAAATAGAACCCATTTCAAAAAGGCGTCTAAGGGCCCATGGCTGTGTTGCGGATCAGCTCAAAATGCTCACATACTATCGTGTATGCTCCGCTTTTTCGCCGAACCGCGCCTTGCCATGAACCCTTATCCACCCTTTTCAAATGGGTTCTAAAAATAGGGTTTTCCTTAAATGCAGTTGCCATACACGCCCAATAAAGCGAGCTTATTTTATGGAAATTTTAAATTACACCCAAGATCATCTCGATTTTAGAAAACGATTGCGTGAATTTTTGGCCAAGGAAGTGACGCCCCATGCGGATCAATGGGAGAAAGACGGGATCGTCCCCAAAGCGGCCTGGCAAAA
>Ga0209536_100012774_pt1 | contig 12181 bp, 8 predicted proteins | sample DeeMarSeWOR28_12_FD_187461 | JGI IMG/M metagenome (GOLD analysis project Ga0209536, IMG submission 187461) | Marine sediment microbial communities from White Oak River estuary, North Carolina - WOR-2-8_12 (SPAdes) (version 2) | ecosystem: Environmental > Aquatic > Marine > Intertidal zone >...
TATACCCGGCTGAATGGTTAGGCCGCTGGAACCATTGGGCCTTTACAAAAGACGCCGATACCGGAGTAATGCAGATTTTCCTCAACGGTGTGCTTTATGATAGTCGAACCGACTCACATTCACCCATTTCAGGAATCAATTCATTTGTAATCGGCAACGGTTGGTACGGCGGCTATGATGGCGCTATCGATGATTTTCTAATATACGACTACGCCCTTACTCAGCCTGAAATCGCATACATCGCAACTGACGGCACGGGAATCTTCGACCAGAGATTATTGACGCCGGCCGACCTGAATGACGATAATAAGATTGATTTCGCAGACTTCGCTATGCTTGCAGAACACTGGCTTGAAAATCAAATCTGGCCGTGATTGACGGGATTATATTTCGCGGACTTTTACGTTGATGTACCTGACGCCCCACTCAAGGGCTTCCTGGTGAGTATGGAAGAATGCATCCAGCTTGTTTCCTTTGATCGCCCCACCTCTGTCGAGGACTTTAACAGCCTGGCCGTTGCTGTAACCTTCGATGACCATTTCCGTGCCGAAGGAGAATCTCTTGTCGGCGGCAATGAAAGTGTCGCCGGGCCGGATTTTATGTCCGTTTGCCGTGATGCCGTCGGCATATTCGCCACAACATTTCGAGCACGGGCAATAGCCGGTCACCTTCATTCTCACAACACTCCACTTCTCGACTGCTTCCCTTTTCGTCTCGTTCATTTGCTTTTGTTCATCGAGTATCGAGTATCCGGAATCGAGCATCGAAACAGTCTTTACTTCAGATTGATCTGACGAGTGTTGAGCATCGGTTTGCGTATTGGTCACTATAGGATTGGAGAGAGTTATCGGCATACCGGCTTTCGTGTAAGCCACACCGGCGAGAAAGCTCAGAACGCAGGCAATAACCAGAACGGTTACTCTGTTAATAAAACCATTCGAGCTTTTGACGATTCCTCTTTTCACCACTTCTCCCCCATCACAATTGATAAGCCCTCCTGCTACGCGGCTGTCTTTAAGCCTCCTTCATCCCTGAATTGTTAACAACATTGTACCGAAATCGACGCTTCAATTCAACAAAATAGCAGGTAAAAAAACCAGTTTCAACTCAATTTCAGCGGTTTTAGCAAAAGTGAAATGTTATTATAGGGACAGAACGAAAAGTTTTTTTATAGCCTTCCCCGGTTCAGAATCCTTCTGAAGCGAAGATAATTGACTACAAACACGATGTATACGGCCGGCGCAGTGAGAAGAAGGTCGATGGCTTCAGCACACGCTACTTATATGACGGCCCTCATGTAATCGCCGAATACGATGGCAATAACAACCTGCTGCGCAAATACATCTACGGCCCGGGAATCGACCAGCCGGTCTGCATGATCGAGCAGGCCGAAAGCGAGACCTATTACTATCACTATGACGGCCTCGGCTCGGTCGTGGCCCTCAGCGACTCGGCAGGCGATACCGTCCAGACCTACGAATACTCCGTTTACGGACAGGTCGCGGCTGAATACGAGGACTTCCCCAATCCATATATGTTCGCCGGCAGAAGGTTCGATATAGAAATAGGCCTTTACTACAACCGGGCAAGATACTATAATCCATTTATGGGAAGATTCTTACAGACAGATCCAGTCGGATATGAAGATGGCATGAACTTGTATCACTACTGCATGAACAATCCAGTGAACAGTACGGATCCTTCCGGAAAAAACAGTATGAACGGATGGGAAACGCTAATATCTTGGATAGCTTCTGCGGGTGGTCCTTGGGCCAATTCTCTGACAAAACCAGAATATCCTGGAAACTGGCAATCGTGGGTAGACTTCTTCGGATGGTACGCACATGGAGAAGGTGAAACGATAGATCTCCGTAAAGCAGGCTTAGTTGGAAAACTTAGGAGTGACTCTATTGTAGAAGCCTGGGAGAAGGAACTCCGAGACCACGCGGATGATATGGCTGAGAATCTTGCAAAGAATATGTTAAATACCGGTGCGAATGAGCGCACGTTAACTATCCCTGGGTATTCATTACCACTTGATTTCGGGGGCCAAATGCAAAGCCTCCTCTTTAGAGTTATGCTTGGGTGGGCCTTACCGGAATATTCGAATCCACTCGTCGTACTCGGAAATACCACAATAAATGCAACGATTACGATCACAGCCAGCCGTGATCCTCGTCAGCCAAACAAGATCTTGTGGAACCGCAGAGTCGATTATTGGTTAAAAGACGAGTTCAGCGATCCGGGCGACGTGTTTGACAGAACTCCCGGCATAGTAGAATGGATGGGCTGTCAACCGTATGACATCATTGTGGAATGGGCCAGTGTGAATGGAGGATGGGAACTAGGACCGCCACCGCCTCCGAGATAGCAGACAAGTAACTATATCCGAAAGGGAAATCATGTATCAGCAAAAGAGCGAATGTATGATAAGATACTATAGTGAAAATGTAAGAGATGGTAAATCACTGTTTCTTGTTTTCATCTGTATAGTTGAGCTTCTGGTACTTTGTGGATGTAAACCCAGAGGAATGTCAGAAAAAAAAGCATCTGAAGCATTCAGGCAGTATGTATTGGATCCGATCCCCGAGTCTGTGAAAAACATAAGAGCCGATCAACCGAAGAATATCGGTGGCTATAGATACACTTTCCGCTTCAATATAAACAGAGGCCACCTTGCGCTGCTCACTGATTCGAGACCTTTTGTGAGAATCTGGAATGTAATATATAAGAACAGATACATTTGGTGGACCTGGGATCAAGAAGGTCCCTTTGGGCTGATTATGCAAACGAATGCTGCGATCTGCTATGATCACACGCGTGAACCTGGTTGGTTCAAACCGGGACTGTGGGATAATCCTGAGGCATACGCATTCCTGAAGGTAGGTAATCTTGTGAATGCTGAAGCATTTAAGAGTTCAAATGGTCCGACTGACAAACGAGTTCTCCTATACAATGAAAAGGAGGCTGAGGCCTATTTCGTTGTGTCTTACTGGGAGAATTGAAGTGGGGAAAACTAAGGAGAAAACTAGGGATAGCGGGTCTGTTGAAAAAGTCCAGGTTTTTTCATTTATCAGAATGATGTACCGTTAAAAAGCATAATTGATTCTCCATTGTGCTCTTGTCGTTTTCAATGATGGACAATGTTCATCAGGGAGTATTAGGGTCAGCCCTTAGATTAGTAATTTATTTCCTTGCCTTCTTTTCAAGTATCGTCTATAGTCTGCCCTTATTGCCAGACCTATACGACTCGAATATGAAGGTGCAGTGTACCACGTAACGATACGCGGTAATCAGCGAGGGACCGCCATTCTGGACAGCAACCTATATTTTACTTGACATTGTTCTGTTTAATGTGATGATAAGCGATGCTCAAACTTGTGGACGCATTAAGCGACATGTCTGATTCTTGATTGTGCTTTTGTCGTTTTCAAAGATGGATATCTATACCTAAGGCACAGGTGTCATAAATTGATTATTTTTTCCTGCGTTCACCCCGTGAGATAGCTTGTCCCTTTGGGTGCAAAGCGGTTATCTCACAGGGTAAATCAGCGGTTAATTTCTATCTTCTTCATCGAGAATCCAGAATCCGTATTTATCAGCCTGATCCTTCGACACTCCAGTCTTGCTCAGTGCACACTTAGCTCAGAGCCTGTCCCTTTCGACAAGCTAAGGGTAAGTTCTGAATATAATTGAAGGAACGTCGTCTGCGATACATAATTGTCCCAATTCCCCCAGCACGCAATACCCACGACGCAGCACACAGCACTAATAAAGGATGCCGTGTATTGGAGATTTTTTGAAAAAATGCCCGCTTTTTCGGTTTGCCGTTCGTAGAGTGTATTAGTTGGTAGTTGTTAGTTCATAGCGGATTGAATGGTGAATTGGGAGAAAGGAAATTTATGATCGATAATTTTACCGTATTAATCAGGGTAAATCCGTGTCTAACAGAATCCTTTTTGAAAACCAAAGCCAATTAACCGGCTTCGGCCGGAAATCCGAAGCTCGAATTACGAAATCCGAAACAAGTTGAAAAGGTACATTTGAAAAAACAAACCCAATTGACGGGATGTGCGGGAAACTGCTCTTGATCAAGTGATTGAAGTACTTGAGGCTTAGGGTTGCGTTGGATCATTAATTGTATAAGTTCCTGACAAAACGTTGCTCTGGCCGTCAGGAGAGATTAGTGTTATATCGTAGAGTCCATTTGGCAGGCCGGCAGGGATGAGAATTTCGATATTTCCAGCCAAATCGATTGATGTTATTTCAACAGGTATATCATTGAGTCGAATATCGTAGCCGACTGAGAAGTTGATTCCTTCTGCCGTTAGTGTTACCGGTGCTGGAGTACTGTTATCTGTTTGGATTTGTGGCTCGACTGATTGAATCGTCAGAAGCTTTCTCTGTCCTTTCATTAGCCAGTCAAGACTGTTTTTTATGATTATGTTCATCCCGTCGGTTGCTATGCGTGGCTCGTACAAAATGCGTTCGAGAGGAAATGAGAAGAACACGGCACGGTAACTGCCGGTCTCGACAGTAATCCCAATCACATCATTAGGATCCTGGCTGGTTATCAGAGCGGGCTTTGCTATGCCGCTGTTGTCCAGCTCCAGAGTGTCGCTCATATTAGCTACGTCGGAATCAAAGCCGGCTTCAAGTTCGGGTAAATTCTGGGCGATGGGGCTGTCGATAACGCCAGAGATTTCGAGCAGCGTTTGCTGAGATGCGACATCTCCGTCAGCAGTGTATTGCACAAAAGGATCGTGGATAAATTCAGAGATATGCAGGACCTGCTGTCCGAACAACGTCTCTTCCTGATCGTCGCTCCAGTCCATGCCGGAGACGAGCAGCCGTCCTCCCCGGGCGAGATAGCGTGTCAGTGCTACGTTGAACCGAGTTCTTTCGTTGAATGACAGCGTATTTCTATCTCGAATATTGAACAATGATGTGGTAGCTAAAAACCATGAGACAACCTGAAACTTTTGCATATATTCCACTGATGGGTAAGTCTGAAGCTCTGCCACGTCCCACAAAGTTGCTTCATAACCGGCGAGATTGATTGACTCGACATAGTCATTCTCGACGGTTTTACCGCCGTCATCGTCGATCAGCAGTACGCTACCCTGTACAACCGGAGTATGCATGATTCGTGCCCATACCGGTACTCGCAGCAGTTCAGATTGGCCGGTGATTTCGATAATTATGTCGCTGCTTATGTCCTCGGTATCTCCGAACTGGACCGGAGGACTAAGCTTCAGCATCAGCGATATTTCAATGCTTTCGGCAGGCGCCAAATCGACCTGCTCGGGAATTACCTCGACGGCTTGTATTTGCTCATTGACAGATATATCTGATATAAGTGACACGGTTTGGAGCTGGTTAGAGACGTTCTTTAGCAGAAGATTCTTTTTAACCTCGGCAGGCTCATCTATCAACACGTTCCCAAAGGACAGGGTTGCAGGTGTTGCGATAATGGGAAGTCCCATAGCTGCAGTAGTATTCACATGTCCTCCTCCACGCTTCATGGCTGAGAGAGCCGAAAGGCCCGGCAGCCGTTCGGCGGAAGTAACTATTGCTGATTTTATGTCCTCTGGTTGCCATGATGGATTTGTCTGTTTGATGAGTGCCGCTAACCCGGCTATCCTCGGCGAGGAAAAGCTTGTTCCGCTGCTAAAACTGAATCCCGAAAGGTCAAATGAAGTGTACGTGAAGAAGTTGAACTGGAAATGGCCAGGAAAATCATTTTGCGTTGCGCCATAACATCCTTCACCGATAGCGGTAATTTCAGGCTTTATAACATAGTCAAGGGACGGCCCTATAGAAGAAAAAAAGCTTAGCTCAAAAGGCGTCACGTTCTCTTCGGCCGGTACAGCAGTATAGAATTCCACTTCTACAAAGCCTGTCCCGACAAGAGCTTCCTTAATAATTAAACCGACGTTGCGTGAAACAAAGTAGGAAGGTATTTCCGTCCCATCAACGCCCGGATCTTGGACTGGTTTGTTAGGCCCTTCCTCTGCTCCGTCGTTATTATAGATCAACGCTCCCCAGCCTCCGGCTTGTTGAACATGATCAATCTTTTCCGTGAACGTACAGATGCCTCGTTGAACCAGAACCCACTTGGCCTGAGCAGAGTCAGCTGGCAAGCTCTCACAGACTAAACCGTCTAAATCTCCCCCATAATGATTAGCGTCAAGAGCATCAGCGTCAACAATCTGAAAACGTCCGAGCAATGGACGCGAGAAGAATTCAGGATTCGGTCCCAGGATCACCTCCTCATTCGCGACAATTTGAGTGCCGTCAGAGTATACATCTAGCATTGCTATGTCGATGTCCCTGAAACTTATGCTGTTGTGAGCGTTCGTCAGCGAACCAACAGTAATTACTTCCGGTATCTGTCCCGGACTTCCTATTGTATCCAGGCCGCCAGAATTGCCCGCTGCGGCAACAACGACGATTCCGGCTTTAATCGCATTGCGAATTGCCAAAGCCTCCGGATCCAGGATGGTATTGATATATGATTCCGAGCCCAGGCTCAGATTCACTACATCCATACCATCCTCGACGCAGGCCTCAAGAGCTGCAACAAGCTGCTCCAATGTCGTGAACTCATCCGTGAACACTTTGTAATTGCCCAACTGCGCTTGGGGAGCTAGGCCCGAGATCGACCCCAACGGTGATAGCGTGTTGCTGTTGCCCGCTGCAACGGATGCTACGTGTGTGCCATGCCCGTTACGGTCTTGAGGTGTCGAATCTTCTGATGCATCTCCGTTCTTCGTGAATACGCGTGCTACGATTATTTTCTTATTCGTGAAGTTGGGATTGCCGAGCGGATATCCTTCCGGCAGCACAAATTGTCCATCATCAAACATAGGGTGCGTATGGTCAATTCCTGTATCGATGATACCGATTTTGATTCCCTGCCCGGCGACATCCTGCCCACCGGCGAGCTGCCAAAAAAGAGGCGCATTCATCAAATCGTTGCTCTTGGTCAGCGAAAAACGATATTTCCGATTAGGCACAATTGACAGCACTTCAGACAGAGATCGAATCCTTGATACATAACCTTTCGGCATTTCAATGGATATACCGTTAAGAAGGCCAGTGAATCGTCGTCGACGAACAATACGAGGAGAAATTCTTTTCAATCTGTTTTCAAACTGGCTTAACCTCTCCTCCATCCTGGCGCGACGTTTAAATGCATGCTCTTGATCCAGGTTCCTGCGAGCGGCGATACCTTTATAGAATGACCGGCCCTGCTTATCGAGCATGCTAAGACTGAGAGAAGGCTCTTTTAGCACAACAATGTAACTACCGGCATCTTGCCTGTCCGGATATCGAGCAAACGCGCCATTTGCAATAAAAAAAAAGCACATCAAAAATGTAAAAGGTCCCTTGAACATTAATATTCCTTTATTCATAGGATTTAGTGACTTTCATAATTTTATGTTATCGGCACATATGCTGCGGGAGTAAACAACGCCTTACGAAAAAAAGAGCCTTACTAACCGATTAGTGCCCATAAAGGGCTTTTCAGTAACAGAAAAAAGAATATTTATAAAGAACTATAATCTATTCATTCATTGTTTACTTCATAAGTATTATATTTGTTCGTTAGGTTGAGTAATGGAGAAGACTGATTCTTTGTCAATTTATACCATAACACAGCCGTGACGTTCCAGTTGCGCTTCTCTTGTCCAGCATATTTCTTCTATGTTGCTGATAAAATTCAAATGGGTAATATTTTCGCCTAAGCACAGAGTAGTTGTGAGAAGCCGGCTTATTTTTCGTAAGTGATTGTTTGTGATTCATGTAAAGGAGAACTAAAGCATGACAAATTTTAATAGAGCACGTGAATTATTGCACGATTTCAAAGGGAATTCATATCTGTTCGGCCAGGAAGTCTTGCAGCAAGTGGGTAAAAGAATTGCCGCAGCGTGAAATAAAGCGGCACTGATTCGTGGAACATTTACCGGCAGTGATTATGTAGAGATTATCCACAATTCACTGGCAGAATTAGGAGTCGATCTTGTGGCGATAATCAGAGGAGCCAGATCCAACTACCCGCGAGAAGATCTGTTTCGAATCACAGAGAACCTCAGAGGAACTGATGCAGACATAATAGTCAGCTTCGGGAGCAACAGCACAATAGACGCCGCCAAAACCGCTGAAGCCCTTCGCGCTCTCAGCGGAGATATTGACACATATTTTGGAACAGGATTTGTGAGCGAAGCATTACATAAATGTAGCAAGTCCTTGGCTCCACATGTTGGCATTTAGGCAGTTGCCGGTTCGGCGGCCCATTTGACCAAGTACTTGAATATTACAGAAATTTCGACGGGCCAGAAAAAACTTATCGTAGACGATTTAATTGTTCCAGCTTATCCAGTCTTCGATTACAAAGTGATGTACAGTACACCGCCTGACCTGACCGCCGATGTAGTACTCGATGGTGTCTCGCACTCTCATGAGGTTCTTTACGGAGCCATCGGCGAGCCAAACAACAACAAGCTCGAAGAAGTTGCGAGCATCTGCATTAGGCTGGCGGTCAAATGCCGCTTACAATTACCGATCCGAAGGACGAAGAGGCAAAAGAGGCACTCTGCCTGGCCACAGACCTGTGTGGATATTCCATTATGACAGGAGGAACCAACGGCGGACACCGGAAGCGAAAATGTTATATCTGTGTCGCGAGGAGAGCCGAACTTGAACACTTTTTCCGTTGGGTCCGGCTTGTAATTTATATCTAAGGCAAAAAGTAAAATATTTCACATTGACCATATTTCATTACGGTTAAAACTAAAAGGGCAGTTATATAAATTCTGATTTTGATTTTATTCATTAGCCTGTACTTCCAATATGACCTTTTAATTACTACTCCTGAACGATATGGCCCCGATAATAACAAACATGTGGTTCAGCTTGAATATTACTGATTGTAAACAAGACACAGAATTCTGCCGAAAATGAGCATGAATTATGGCAGTTCATCAACTATTCAGATGAAAAGTACACTTATTTCCTGAGAAGTGATTTATTCTGAGTCTTTAAGCCTTTGTTAGTTGAACGCGTTGAATCTTTAACAGTCTCAACCTTGATTCGTATGATTGTGTTATATATGCCTTTGGCCATTCTGGCGTTCGCTCTTAAAAAACATGTCCTAACTGTGCTCATACGTCTGATAAGATCTTGGCTCCTTGATCTGGAGTAAATTATGATTTTGCATTTTCTATCTGGTTTCTTATACTTTAGTGACTGTTATGAAAGCTAACGAACAGGAGGCTGAGTTTAAATAACCTGTTGAAAGTTTTCATTGTTTTACGAGAATTTATGATTGCGGATATGGGAGGTTAAAATGCCTAATTCCAAAAAGACAGATAGCATAAAAATCAATAACAAGAAGATAAAGAAATGGATTGGCGAGATTATCGAAATCTCTTTATTGCTAGTAGCCTTTGGGATTGTCATTGAAATTCTGTTTGGAAGTGTAGCTCCTTTGGGCAGCGGGATCATGATAAATCTCATTGAAATACTCAAGACCTTGGGTGATAACGGATTTGTTGGACTGGCTGCGTTGGGTATTGTTGTTTATATTTTTCGAAGAGGCAAAGTCTTTGCTTAGAACCAAGCGATTGGCCTGACGATATCCATTGTAGTTACTAAGAACTTTTTATCAGAAACAGTGGGGCCGTTGAAAAGGCCCCCTGTCTCTGATATTTACGGCGTTTCAAGGCAGGCTGTGACGGCTCTGGCAGGAGCAGACTTAAAATGCTCCTTGCCCAAAATTTAGTTAATTCTCTAAACAGCCTTCTATAAATGTACCGTATCTCAGAGCTGACATAAGTTATGGTGCATATAGTGATCAAATGTGGTAATTAAAAAAGCATATAATAAATCGACAACACTGAATCTTTTCTTAATATGAGTTCATATGTTTAGTGGATATAGTTACTCTACATAAATAGCAATATAAAAAGAATTCATATTCCTCTCTTCGACAAGACAGTATAGTCTTCTGGTTCTATATCACTGTAGTCCATTTGTGGAAGTCATGGCATTCGTAGAGTAGTACAATTACATACGTCTTATTCCAAAATGGAAAATATACAGCGATAACTGTGGTTTAAATATAGACTACAATGCGTAACTGAAGCGTTGTTATGTAGATGCCTCAAAGAAAATATTTGTGGTTACAGAGATTGTAGTATTTGACTTTGAGCTTTTTATAGGTACGCAGTGTTAATTAGTGAATAGTTTTCGTTGCTAAGTTGTGTTGTAATGTGAAAGTCTTAAGAAAGCAGGGCCTATACCAAACCAATTGATATAGGCCCCTAACTGATGTTACTTCATATTATCTTAATAATTCAAACTGACCGATGTTAGGCCGCGAGGAGTTTTTCCAAGCGTCGAATAACGGATTTTTCATGACTATATTTTATAACATCCTGAACGTTGTCTTGCCAAACCATTCGGCGCATTCTGTCTTTGAGCTTGCTAATCGTGTCAAGTTGCAGCACTGTCTTAGATTTGTTTTGGCCTTGTGCACGATAGGTTTTCAACCCGGCGTGGGTCAGGCAGGCATAAGCGCAATCAACCAGGTGCAGGTGTCTAACCACAGCCCGGTACCGTTTGACACGATAATCGCTAAGCCCCAAATGCTGTTTCTCGTCCTTGATCAATATCTCAATAGACCATCGTTTCAGGTAGTCGGCCACAACCTTTCTCATAGAAGCAGACAAATCATCGGTGACGATTGCGATATGGTTCTTTTGTCCCTTCCGGCGAGAGAAGACGATCTTGACTGTACCCAATTTATTCAGCCTGCCGATACGCTCAGCCAACCTGTATTTCTTGGTTTTACGCAGGCCGGTAACATTGCACCAGATGCCGCTGTTTCGCAGAACATTCCTCCCGTATCGGGCAAGCTTGCGTTTTACCGAACCGACCATGAACCATCGATTCGACTTGCCTATGCCGATATAATGCCATTTTCGCTCTTTGCAGGCATTGACCAGGTTCGGGCAAAGGTAAAAGGCATCAAACAAAACAGTAACTTCGAATTGATCCGGCAAAGTTGCTTGTCTGATTGTCCAGGCAGCGAGTTCAGTAAGTTTATAAAAGGGGATGTCCAGTTTGTTGGCATGTTCTTGTTTTATGTACAACAACGAAGCCCACGGAATGGTCACGCCATGATAGTACAAGCAGACTTTCAAAATGGTATGACCGATTCCATATTTGCCAGTGGCATGATGATGCAATCTGCCAATCGCTTCCATCTTTTTTGCTCTTTTCAAGGTCTGAGTCTCATCGATAATGAAAAACAGATGCCTGTCTTTACTGGTGAACAAGCTTCGCAACATGTCCAAGGCAATCTGTTGCATTACAGCGGACTGGTCCCAGTCGCTTCGCCAGAGGAATTCGCCGTGATTTGTGCGATGAGGACTGTTACGCAGGGATTTGACGAGTTTGTCGATTGTGCTGCCATGACCGATACAGATCGACAGCACCATAGACCAGAAATAGCCGTAGACATGTTCGGAAACCTGTTTTTTAACGGGTCTGAAAAAACTTTGCATTTTTTTGGGGATTTTGCCGATGGTAATCATACAGCTTCCTTGCCTATAAGATTTTGTTTGCACAATACTTATCGGCAATCGAAGCTGTTTTTGTTCGATAATGATTACCATCAAAATCCCTCTAATCGGTCAGTTTGAATTAATTAATAACCATTCTGCTATTCAGCAGATGCTCTCGACCGGTAAAGCCTGATATCGTCAATGAACATCTTGCCCGCACCGCCCGGCGTCGTGTTGCCTTTAGTGCCCACGCCTATCTCAATCCTGTCAATATCGCCAAGATTAATTCCCTGATCGGCGAGTGTTTGCATTGGTATTACCCATTCAGTCCAGGTGTCAATTAATGACGCATTAGGATTATCATGGACCACGACAACAGGATCGCCGGTACTATTTGATACAGCCACATACATCGGCTCGGCATTATTGCTTTGAATGCCGATATCCTGATTCGACCATAATTGACCGGCGTTACCGGTAATTGTAACGTTGGAGAACTTAGCCTCGCACGTTGCTGTTACATTGTGAGCCGTAACCGCCAATCCAACATATGCATTCGAAGCCATCTGGAATGGTATCGGCTGGCCCAGCATCTCCCACGTAGAACC
>Ga0209536_100012775_pt1 | contig 12180 bp, 11 predicted proteins | sample DeeMarSeWOR28_12_FD_187461 | JGI IMG/M metagenome (GOLD analysis project Ga0209536, IMG submission 187461) | Marine sediment microbial communities from White Oak River estuary, North Carolina - WOR-2-8_12 (SPAdes) (version 2) | ecosystem: Environmental > Aquatic > Marine > Intertidal zone >...
TACCATCACGATCCGCAACGAGGGCAGGCAGAGCGCGAAGCTGCTGACCCGGCACTGGGTAATCACCGACTCCAATCAAAAGGTTCAGGAAGTGCGCGGCGACGGGGTCGTCGGCGAACAGCCGCTGCTGAAGCCCGGCGAGCAATTCGTTTATACCTCGGGCACGATGCTGGAGACCGCGGTCGGCACGATGAAGGGCAGTTACCAGATGCTCGCCGACGACGGTTCGCGTTTCGACGCGCCGATCGACGAGTTCGTGCTGTCCACACCCCGGGTACTGCATTAGCCGAAGCGCCCGTGGCAATTTACGCAATTGGCGATGTGCAGGGTTGCTACTCGGAGCTGAACCGGTTACTCGAGAAAATCGGCTTCGATGAATCCCTCGATACCCTCTGGTTCTGCGGTGACCTGGTCAACCGCGGCCCCGAGTCGCTGCAAACCCTGAAATTCGTCAAATCGCTCGGCAAGCGCGCGATCTGCGTGCTCGGCAACCACGACCTGCACCTGCTGGCGCTGCACCACGGCGTTTTCAAGGTGCGCGACACCAGCAGCCTGCAGCAGGTGCTGGACAGTCCGGAGCGCGACGAATTGATGGCCTGGCTGCAGGGTTTGCCGCTGCTGCATTACGACAAGAAACACAAGGCCTTGCTGGTGCATGCCGGTGTTCACCCGGCCTGGGGGCTCAGCAAGGCGCAAAAGCTCGCCGCCGAGGTCGAAGCGGTGCTGCAGGGCGACGGCGCCGCCAGGTTTTTCCGCAAGATGTATGGCAACAAGCCCAGGGTCTGGTCGGACGAATTGACCGGACACGCCCGCCTGCGCCTGATCACCAACGTATTTACGCGAATGCGCTACCTTACAGCCTCAGGCAAGCTGGATTTCAACGTCGCCAGCAGCCCGAGGCAGAACCTGCGCAGCGGTTTGACGCCCTGGTTTCAGGCCAGGGCGGCGTTGCGCGACGACGTACGCATCTTTTTCGGCCACTGGTCGACGCTGCCGGTGGGTTGCTACGGGCGTTGCTTCGCGCTCGATGGCGGCTGCGTCTGGGGCGGTCACCTGGTCGCAATGCGCATCGACAATTCCGCCGAGGACTGGTTTTTCGTCGACTCCCACACCCACTTGCCGGTCGATAGCACCGGATAATTTGTTTGCCGGTAACTAATTCACATTTTCGCCTCGCCGGCCTGCCAAAGTGATGTTTTTCGCTATATCCCCCTATTTCGAACCTATACTTTAGGCGCTACGAGTTACCTGTCCCCGCTGCCGCCGCCTGCCGGCAGCGAGGCCCCGACCGGCGCAGGCGCTGATTCCGGCGCGGTTCCGGTGCCACGACAGGCGGGAGATGCAACCATTAGGGAAGGATCGCTACCTTGATCAAGACACTGTTTTTCAGTCTTTGCTTCGCACTGCTGTGCTACGCGCTGTTCCAGCCGTCCGCGCAGGCTGACGAGGTCGAACTGGTGCCGTCTTCACGCGTGATTCTGAAGCTCACCGCGGACATGACCATCGACGATATCATTCGCCGGATCTACCCGAAGGACAAAGACCTGTGGCCGCGCATCAAGGAAAAGCTGATCGAGACCAATCCGAACTCCTTCGTGCAGTACTCCGACCGCCTGATCACCGGAATGCCGCTCAAGCTGGTTGATATCAAGCGGTTGCAGCCAGTCGAGCAGCTCGCGCCTCGGATCAAGGCAGGTTACGTCGCCGATATCGCGGGCCGGGCCACATCCATCGATATCAACGACCGGGAACAGCTGCTGCAGTCGGGTTCGCCGATTTTCCAGGGAGACCGCCTGGAAACCGATCCGGAGTCGCGCCTGCACGTGGTGATGGACGACGGCGCCGAGGTGTTTCTGAAACAGGACTCGGTGCTGAAGGTCAGCGAGTACGTCATTACCAGCGGCTACGACAAGTCCAGCAGCAGTATTCTCGACCTGTTGCGCGGCGGATTGCGCAAGATCACAGGCGCGATCGGCGGCAGCTCCGCCGCCAATTACCAGCTGCAGACCGGCCTGGCCACCATCGGCATACGAGGCACCGAGTACGTGATCAAGCTTTGCAGGCAGGATGACTGCTCGGGTACGGTAAGCCGCAATGACCCGGACGCCAAGCTGCACGCGGTCGTGCTCGAGGGCGCGATCACGCTGACCACGGACGAAGATGTGCAAATCCTGATGGCGATGGGTGAATACGGCAGCGCAACCACGGATGCGCTGGTCGTCGAGCCGGAAAAACCGGTTCCAGCGGGATTTCTCGACGCTGATGAGGCGGTGAAGTACGACGCTACCCGTCCGCAGGCAACAGCGCAGCCGGCGGAAGAAGAGCAGTCCTCGAACGCCTGGATGTGGATAGTGGGTATACTGCTGCTCGCGATCGGCCTCTAACGGCGCGCTGGCACGCTGGCGTCAACCGCGGCGCCGATCTTCGGCGCCGGCTCGATAAATCAATCCTCGTCCTGTTGCGCGGCAAAGGCGCCGGCAATTTCGAGCAGGCTTTGCACGGTGTACTGCCGGTTGCCCAGCACGATCAGCTGGCGCAGCTGTACATAGCCCTCCTTGAAGGGCACCAGGCGGTTGTTCTTGATCAGGAAAGTACCATTGGTGGAGCCCAGGTCGCGCAGGTAAACCTCGCCGTTAATAACCTGTATTTCGGCATGCTGTTTGCTGACGGTCGGGTCGTTGAGATAGATATGGCCTTCTCTGCCGATAACATAAGTCCGACTTTCCATTTGCCAGGCAACCTCCGCTAATTCATCGAGTATAGCTCGCTTTCCTTGCCAAGCAGGCGGAAGAGTCTACTCCATCAGATATTAAATTTCTTTAACATATTTAACAAAAGACCAGGCGAAAGGGTTGTCCGCGTCGGCCGCGAAATCCCCGCGTTCGGCGACCTGCCAGTCGCCCGGGTCGAACTCCGGGAACCAGGTGTCGCCGCTGAATGCGTGGTGGATCAGCGTAATATACATGCGGCTGGCGCGGTCGATCGTCTGCTGGTAAAGGCTGGCGCCGCCGATCAGCATGATCTCTTCGTCGCCGGCGCAAATTTCGAGCGCGGTATCGATGTCGCTGACCACTTCGCAGCCCGCGGCGCTGTAGTTCGGGTTGCGCGTAATGACGATATTGCGCCGCCCGGGCAGGGGCTTGCCGATCGACTCGAAGGTCTTGCGTCCCATGACGATGGGCTTCCCCATCGTGGTGCGCTTGAACAGGGCAAGATCGGCGGGCAGATGCCAGGGCAGCCGGTTATCGCTGCCGATCAGGCGGTTCTCGTCCATCGCGACGATCAGGGACAGGTGCGTCATGCGCAGGCCCTGCTCAAACTGGCAAAATCGGCGAGGGCGAGATTCTCGGCGCGCAGTCCCGGGTCGATGCCGCAGTCGGCGATAAGCTGCCGCGAAAGCAGTCCTTTGAGGGAATTGGCAATGGTTTTGCGGCGCTGGCCGAAGGCTGTCTGCACGATGCTGGAAAAGGTTGCGTAGTCGCCGATATCGTACGCGGGAGCGGCGAGCGGAAGCAAGCGGATCACGGCCGAATCGACCTTCGGCGGCGGACGGAAGCATTCCGGGGCGACCTCGAACAGGTACTGGCATTCACAGCGGTATTGCAGCATCACCGACAGGCGGCCGTAGTGCCGGTCTCCCGGCGCGGCGACGATTCGCTGCGCGACTTCTTTCTGCAGCATGAAGTGCATGTCGCGGATGCGCGTCACCGAATCGAGCAGGTGAAACATCAGCGGTGTCGAGATGTTGTAGGGCAGGTTGCCGACCAGCCGCAACGGGCCCTCCATCGGCAGGCTTTCCAGGTCGAACTCGAGGATGTCGGCATTGATGATCTCGAGCCTGCCGATCGGGCTCGCGCGCCGTTGCAGCGGCGCCAGCAGGTCACGGTCGAGCTCGATCGCGGTGAGGTTCTGACATGCCCGCAGCAACGGCAGCGTCAGCGCGCCTTCGCCGGGGCCGATTTCGATCAGGTTGTCGCCGGGTTGCGGATCGATCGCCCGCAGGATGCGCAGAATCGTATTCTGATCGTGCAGGAAATGCTGGCCGAAACGTTTACGCGTCCGATGCATGTCGTCGCTTTTGCCGAACCTGGTCGATCGCCGAGTGAATCGCAGCGAACAGGCTGTCGGCGCGCGCCGACTTGCTGCCGGCGAGATCGAGCGCCGTACCGTGATCGACCGAGCTGCGGATGATCGGCAGCCCGAGCGTGGTGTTTACCGCGTTGTGGAAGCCGACGTGTTTCAGCACCGGCAAACCCTGGTCGTGATACATAGCCACGATTGCATCGGCATCCCGCAGCATGCGCGGCGTAAACAGGGTGTCGGCGGGAAAGGGCCCGCCCAGGTCGATACCTTCGTCTCTAAGGGCCTGCAGCGCGGGGATGATCACGTCGATCTCTTCGCGGCCGAGGTAACCGTTCTCGCCGGCGTGCGGGTTGAGCCCGCAGACCTTGATGTGCGGCCTGGCGATACCGAAGCGAATGCGCAGGTCATGGTCGAGAATCCGGATAACCTCGCAAATGGCGGGGCCGGTAACGGCATCGGCGACATCGCGCAGCGGCAGGTGGGTAGTGACCAGGGCGACTCGCAGCCGGTCCGCGATCAGCAGCATGACCGGCCGCGGCGCTGCGCAGATCTCGGCGAGAAACTCGGTATGGCCGGAAAAGGCAATGCCGGCCCGATTGATGATTTCCTTTTGTACCGGCGCGGTAACCATAGCGTCGAACTCGCCGTCGAGACATGCCTTGCAGGCTTTTTCCAGCATGGCCAGCACGTAGCCGGAGTTGGCGCTGTCGAGCTGACCGGGCGTGCAGGGCTTCGCCAGGGGCTGATCGATGACCTCGATGGCCGAGTTCGACGCCGAATCGTCGCCGTAAACTACGTAGTGCTGCGAGATATCCAGCATTTCGGCGCGCTGGCGCAGCATGGCGAGATCGCCGATGACCACGATGCTCGCAGCGAATGCGCCGGGATCGATCCGTGCGATGATGTCGGGGCCGATGCCGGCGGGCTCTCCCGAAGTGACGATGATCCGAGTGTCAGGCATCAGGCTGGTCGGGGAAAACCACGTAGGCCTCGTCGCGCAGGCGCCGGGTCCAGAGATCGAAAACTTCCCGCTGCTTTTGCATCAGCAGCTGGGAATAAATGCGGTTGCGCTTGTTCTGCTCGGTTTCATCGACCGTGCGCCGCCCGGTTACCTCGATCAGGTGCCAGCCGAACTGGCTGCGCACCGGTTCGCTGAGTTGGCCTTCCTCGAGCTCGTCGGTGGCTTCCTCGTATTCAGGTACCGTCGCGCCCGGATCCATCCAGCCGAGATCGCCGCCGTCGACCCCGGTAGCGTAGTCGACGGAATAAAGGCGGGCGAGACGGCCGAAATCCTCTCCGGCCAGGATCCGGTCGCGGAACTCGATCAGGCGCTGGCGGGCGTCTTCTTCCGAGATCAATTCGTTCGGCTTGATCAGGATATGACGGCTGCGGGTCTGCTTGATGATGGTTTTTTCCAGGTCGCGCCGTTCATTGAGGTAAACGATGTGGTAGCCGCTGGCGCTGCGTATCGGTCCGGCGTATTGCCCGGGCTCAAGGCCGAGCACTACCGAGGTGAAAAGGCTCGGAATTTCGGCTTTCTTGCGCCATCCGAGATCGCCGCCCTGCAGCGCGCTGGCGCCCGAGGAGAACGTGTTGGCGAGTTCCTCGAAGCGGGCGCCCTGGTCGAGCTGCGCGATAACGCTCTCGGCGCTGCCGAGGGCCTCGGCTATCTGCTCCGGGGTTGCGGCGTCGGGCAGCGCGATCAGGATATGCGAGAGCCGGTACTCGAAGTTGGCCGCACTGGCGCCGCTCAGCTTGATGAACTCGTCGATCTCCGCTTCGCTGATGGTTGCGTTACGCTGGCCGTACTGGCGGTTCAGGGTGCCGAGAATCATTTCTTCGCGCACGGTTTCGCGGTAATTGTCGTAATCCACACCCTGGGCGATCAGCGACCTGCGAAAATCGGACAGGCTCATGTTGTTCTGCCGCGCCACTCGTTGCATGGTCTGGTTGAGCTGTCCGTCGGTAATCTTGATGCCGCGCCGCTCGGCTTCCTGCAGCAGCACCGAATCGTTGATCAGCGATTCGAGGACCTGCCGCTGCAGCACGCCTTCGCTCGGCAGGCGCCGATCGGAGCGGGCGAAATCGGCCTTGATCAGCTCGATACGGTCGGCCAGATCGCGCTCGGTAATCACGCTTTCATCGACGATTGCGACGATGCTGTCGAGTTTGACGTCCTCGGCGATGGCCGTGGAAAGCGCCAGCAGGCCGCACAACAGAGGCAATAGGTAACGCGGTATCATGTCAGTTGTAAACCAGTTCAGAATGCGGGTCTGTAGCCGGGTATGGCTCTCGAGAGCCGAGAGTCGATATCCTGTCCGGCGGCGCTCAAACCCTTCAGGGTGATTTCGAAATAGATGCTGTTATCGGTCACGGCAAATTGCTCTTTGTCCTTGCCAGTCTGGCCGGCGAGTATTTTAAGTCCCCAGCAGCAGGATTCATAGCTCACCCCGAGTAAATTCTCGACCGGTTTGTCGAACTTGAGCGAGTGATGCACCTTGGCGACCACGTCCCAGCGCTCGTTGACGGGATAGGCCATCGACACCAGGGCCTGCTCGAGTTCATCCACGGTGTAGTAGTAGGCCAAGTTGGCGGCGAAGCCGCTTTTGCTGTAGTTGACCGTGAAATCGCGGTCGTATATGTCCTTTTCATCCGGATCGTAAACCAGCCGGGTGCGCAGCGTCAGGGTCGAGTAAGGCCACCAGTCGAGCTCGCCGATCAGGTCGGAACGGGTTTCCTCTTCGGGTATGCCGCTCAGGGTGACGCGCCTGTCCTCGAAATAGAAGATTTGACCGGCGCGCGCATGCAGAAGTTCACTGCCGCTTTCACTATCGAACATCCGGCTGGCCAGGCCGACCGTGACCTGCTTCGCGTCACCGATGCGGTCCGCGCCGTAAAAGCGGTTGTTGCGAAACAGGTTGGAATAGCTGTTGGAGGCGAGCGACGTGTCGAAATCGGGGATGTCGTCCTGATCCTCGTAGGGAGTGTAGAGAAAATAGAGACGCGGCTCGAGCGTCTGTCGCCACTGGCCGCCGGCGCCGGCGTCGCGTTCGAAGATCAGTCCCGAGTCGATGCTCAGGGTCGGCAAGGTTCTGTTTATCTCGTTGCCGCCGGGGTTGTCTTCGAGCTGGTAGTCGGTGAACGCGACCTGCAGGTTGGGTTCGAAGAAATACCAGCTGTTCGACGACCTCCAGTTTGCCGCCGGCACCAGGTGCGCGCGCTTGCCGGTGACGCTGTCTTCGCGCTCGAAACTGACCCACTCGAACTGAACCGGCAGCAGTACCTGTCCCTGCAACACTTCCGGCTGAGCGTTCAGGGTGAAGCGCGGCAGGCGGTCGTAAGGGCGGTTCCCAACAGCGGTCAGCTCGTCCAGGGTCTGGTAATTTTGCCAGACCAGCTCGCTTTGCCAGTAGGCGTCGTCGCGGCCGATGCGCAAGTAGCGTTCCAGGTGGCGGATATTGTTGTATTGCGGCGCCACGGTATCGAAATCGTCGAAAAAGTCGCCGTCGGAAACCTCGGCCAGCAATACGCCGGCCTGCAGCCCGAACGGCAGGCCGGTGGCGTGTTGCCATTGTCCGAACCAGCGCGAATCGCCAAACTTGCGGTCGTCGAGATATGACAGATCCAGCTGCCCGCGGTGGCCCCCGAGCAGGTAACGGTTTTCGGTATTGAGCTGTAATCCAAGATCGCTGTAATACGCCGGCGTGATGGTCATGTCGTAATTCGGCGCCTGGTTCCAGTAAACCGGCAGTATGATGGCGGTACCGGTATAGTCGTCGATGCCGAACCTCGGCGTCAGCAAGCCCGACATGCGGCGATCGTCGATCGGAAACTGCAGGTAAGGCAGGTAAAAGAACGGCACGTTGCGGGCGTATAAAACGGTGTGGCGGGCCGCGCCGCGACCGCTTTCGCGATCGATATCGAGTTGGCTGGCGCGCATGTGCCAGCTGCTGTCGTCGGGATCGCAGGAGGTGTAGGTCAGGTCGCTGTAGCGGCTGCGGGATTCGTCGAGCTTTTCGATGCGCTCGGCCTCGCCGCGCGCGTGGCGTTGGCGCAATTCGAATTGCGACTGTTCGAATTCGGCTCGGTCGTTGCGGTTGTCGATGCGCACCTCGGAGCTTGCGATTCGATGATCGGGGTCGGTGAATATGACGTTGCCGGTCGCTTCGATCTCCTCGCTGGACTTGGTGATAACGATACTGTCGGCATCGACCGACTGGAATCGGCGGCGCAGGTTGACGCCGCCCTGCAGCTGTATGGCTTCGCTATTTTCGCTGGCGACCGTCTGCGCTTCGATGCGGGTTTCATCGAGCGCGATTTCGTCATTGGGCACGAACAGAATCGACGGCACGCGGCACAGGCTCCAGTCCTCCCCGGCTGCGCTGCCGGGCTGGGAACAGGTCGCAGATAACAGGCCTGCCAGCAGTAACTTTCGCGGGTGTAACAAGGCGATCCAGAAAATAGAAACATTCTACATTATATCGTTGCGGTTAATCCCGCCTGAACAATAATCTGGTTTGATCCGGCCGGTAGCGCGGGTCAGGAACCACCCGCGCGGTAGACCAGGGTGTCGGGGTGGAATGCAAACCAGGCAAACCAGAAGCCCTGGATAGCGGCGACCGGATTTCCGCTGCTATCGGTGATAGCGACGCTGCGGTTGGCCGAATCCCAGCCGAAATCGAACCGCCGGCCGTTCACGGTATCGCTGAAGCTTTGTTTACCCTGCCTGCCGAGTTCGATAAAAGGGTAGGCCTTGTAGATACCGTCGACTTCGAGGCCGACCACTACTTCCTTGGGATGGTAGTCATCCGGGGCTTCGTTGTTGACCTCGAAATAAGTGGCGCGCGATTTCTCGTAGCCGGCGTAAGGATCGCGGCGGTAGTCGCGGAAATGCCCGGTATCGTCCGACAGGACCAGGCTGCCGGGATTCCGGGCGCGCCAGTCACGCCAGGTCGTGTGACTGATCGGCAGCCTCGTCAGGCTGCTGCCGGCCCGCGGACCTGAGATCGCTTTGCCGAGAATCTGCGACCACAGCGATTCGGTATCGCGGTCGTAGAGCAAAACGTCGCTGTTGTATAACAGCCCGGAAACGCCAAAATCGGTCGCGATGCCGTCGATCTCGGCGGCGAAGGCAACCGCGGTGCCACATAACGGGCAGTAGGTAATCGCGAAACGCCGGCCCTCGATTTCGTCGTTGACGATTTCGTGCCAGTTCAATATCGGCACGGGGTAGGCGCGCGCCCTGCCGTTCAAAACGATGCCGATGACGCGGTCTTCGGGGCGCAGGTAATCGGCCTGCGCCGCGGCGATGAATTTCGGCCGGGACAGAGCCGGGATGCCGTCGCGCGGCGGGCCGCCATGGAGAATTTGCTCGACCGGCAGGATGGAGTTGGACAGATCGAAACCGTTGCTGTTAGCGGCGAAAGCGGTTTGAACAGAGGCGAGCATCAACAACGAAACGCCGGCGAAAACCAGCAACCGGAACAGGTTCGACGGTATGGCGCTCATCTTGTGCTCCACGGCGGCTAATCGATATTCGAGTCGGCGGCTGTCGATAAATTCAATTTTTTTCGTGCCGGTATCGCCGCTGCCGGCGGCTGCTTGACTCGCCCGTCCTATCTCAATTAGTCTGCATCGCCTAACCAGAGCCAATAATTCCGGAGGAGGAGCGATGAAATCGAGAGCCGCGGTCGCGTGGGAGCCGAAAAAGCCCCTGCAGATAGAAGAAGTCGACGTCGAGGGGCCGCGAGAAGGCGAGGTCCTGCTAAAGGTGCACGCCAGCGGCGTTTGTCACACCGATGCGTTCACGCTGTCTGGGGAAGATCCCGAGGGCGCGTTTCCGGCGATTCTCGGTCACGAGGGCGGTTGCGAGGTTCTCGAATGCGGTCCCGGGGTGAAGAACCTGGCCCCCGGCGATCACGTGATTCCGCTCTATATCCCCGAGTGCGGCGAACCCGGCTGCGCCTACTGCAGCTCGACCGAAACCAACCTGTGCCAGTCGATTGCAGGCACCGTCTGGACCGGCTTCATGCCCGACGGCAGCCGCCGCTTCTCGCAAAACGGCAAGGAAATCTACCATTACATGGGCTGCTCGACCTTTTCCGAGTACACCGTGGTGCCGGAGATCGCGCTCGCCAAGATTAACAAGGCGGCGCCGCTGGACAAGGCCTGCCTGCTCGGTTGCGGCGTTACCACCGGCATCGGCGCGGTGCTCAACACCGCCCGGGTCAAGCCCGGTTCTTCGGTCGCCGTGTTCGGCCTCGGTACCGTCGGCCTGTCGGCGGTGCAGGGCGCGGTCATGGCCGGTGCGGAGCGCATTCTCGCGGTCGACATCAACCCGGACAAGTGGGAAATGGCGAAATCGCTGGGGGCGACGGATTTCGTCAACCCGAAGGAGGTGGATGGCTCGATTCCCGAGTACATCCAGGAAATGACCAACGGCGGCGTCGATTATTCCTTCGAATGTATCGGTAATGTCAACGTCATGCGCGACGCGCTGGAATGCACGCACATGGGCTGGGGCACCTCGACCATCATCGGCGTCGCCGGCGCGGGCGAGGAGATCAAGACGCGGCCGTTCAACCTCGTCGTCGGTCGGCGCTGGATCGGCACCGCCTTCGGCGGCGTCAAGGGGCGCAGCGAACTGCCCGGCATGGTCGATCAGTACATGGATGGCAAGATCGAGCTCGACAGCCTGGTGACGCACACGATGCCGCTGGAAGAAATCAACACGGCCTTCGACCTGATGCACGAAGGCAAGAGCATCAAGTCGGTCATACTTTTCTAGGGCCGCGCGATGAGAGAGATCGAAAGCATCAAGGAGAGCGGCGGTTACCTGAATCGCTACCGGCACGATTCGACCAGCTGTAACTGCGAGATGACGTTTTCGGTGTACCTGCCGCCGCAGGCGCGCACGCAGTCGGTGCCGGCGCTTTACTGGCTTTCGGGCCTGACCTGCACCGACGACAATGCGCGTACCAAGGGTGGTTTTCAGCGCTTCGCCGCACGCCATGGAATCGCGATCGTGTTCCCGGATACCAGCCCGCGCGGCGATGACGTCGCCGACGAGCCGGACCGCTACGACCTCGGCCAGGGCGCCGGCTTCTACGTCAACGCGACCGAGGAGCCCTGGGCGCGGCATTACCGGATGTTCGATTACGTCACCGCCGAGCTGCCCGCGCTGGTGGAGGCCAACCTGCCGCTGCAGGCCGGGGTGAAATCGGTCAGCGGCCACTCCATGGGCGGGCATGGTGCTTTGATTTGCGCGCTCAAAATGCCCGAGGCTTATCGCTCCGTATCCGCGTTTGCGCCGATTACCAACCCGGTCGACTGCGGCTGGGGCCAGGGCTGCTGCGGCGCCTACCTCGGCGCCGACCAGTCGGCCTGGGAGCCTTACGACGCGACCTGCCTGGTGCGTTCCGGCGCGCGTGTCGGCGATATCCTCATTGACCAGGGTGATGCCGACGAGTTTCTGCACGAGGGGCAGTTACTGCCGAGTCATTTCGAGACGGCCTGCGCCGAGGCGGGGCAGCCGCTGACGCTGCGCATGCAGCCGGGCTACGATCACAGTTACCACTTCATCGCGAGCTTCATCGAAGACCACTTCGACTACCACGCCCGCTCCCTCGCCTAGTCGCGGCTGCGGCACTCCGCGCCGCGGCCTCGATCCCGGATTACGAGGCCCTGCCGGCGCGCGCGAGCCCGCTCAACTGCCGCGGCGGGTAATGGCGATGCCGAGCAGAATCAGCGCCAGTGACAGGATCGTCTGCGTATTCAGCGCGTCGGCGAAGTACAGCGCGCTCCAGAGCACGCCGAACAGCGGTACCAGGTAACCGACCTGCGACATGAAAACCGCACCGTTGGCGCGAATGATGAAAAAGCGCAGCGTCATGCCGAGCGCGGTCGCGAATACGCCGAGATAAGCCAGCGCCAGCAGCGATGCGCCGCCGATGCGCTCCGGCATCGGATCTTCGAGCAGGAAGGCGAGCGGCAGCATGTACAGCGATGCGCTGACCATGGTGGCCGCCGACGTCGAGATCATCGGCAGGTGGGTCAGGCGGCGTGAGACCACCGATGACACGGCGTAACTGCAGCCTG
>Ga0209536_100012776_pt1 | contig 12179 bp, 9 predicted proteins | sample DeeMarSeWOR28_12_FD_187461 | JGI IMG/M metagenome (GOLD analysis project Ga0209536, IMG submission 187461) | Marine sediment microbial communities from White Oak River estuary, North Carolina - WOR-2-8_12 (SPAdes) (version 2) | ecosystem: Environmental > Aquatic > Marine > Intertidal zone >...
GGACGATTTCGAGCATATACTAAATTATCGGCCGCTGCAGACAATTTGCGTTAAATACGGGCAGACAATAGCCGTATCAGGCCAAAAAAGGAGGTTATCCAAGGACCAGGAAGAAGCTGATGGTCTTCCTGGCAGTCCCGTCGATTGTGGACGCGGGCAGTGGCCGGCAGTCCGTGTCAGGCGTTGCCTAATATCTAATGCGGATGAGAGGAGTCGAACCTCCACGGGCCTAAGCCCACAGGCACCTGAAGCCTGCGCGTCTGCCAATTCCGCCACATCCGCCTATAACGGCGAAAATCAAAACGTAAAGATAAAAAATCAAAGTAGCGGAATCCCGGCAAGCCGGGATGACTTCCTTAATTTTGCACTTTGCATTTTGATATCTAATACCAGCTTGGCCACATATTAGCAACTTGCCGCGTTTCGTCAAGAGTTTTGGTGTGGCCGGGCCCAGAAATTTGCGCCGGGCAGCCAGGGGTCCCATAAACTAAGTACGTACGTGTCCAGACAGACGGCATGCAACCGGCGTCCGACCTCCGCTTCCCTAAAATCCGGGCAATTGCCAGATTTGCGTAAATTGCCGGGGTCAAATGTCCGAAACAATTACAGCCGCGCCAGGCGCTGCGCGTCCGGCGCATGGGCATGAGCTGCTTTTGGTTTAGGTGGTTTTTCGCGTATACTTTAAGTGGCGAGTTATAGGGTTATGATCCAGGAAGATTTGCGGACGATATCCGGTACGTGGCGGGAGAAGCCTCATTGATCTTTCTGGAGTCAGGCGAAGTTGCGTTCGCAGCGTGGCGGTTTCGCGCGTGTGACCGGGGGCGTTTGGCAGGTTGATGAGTAGAAGTATTTTGTTGCGGAGTGAAATCCAGTCGGATGGACGGTGCACAGACTATAGACAGTGTTCCTGACACGAAGACAGCCCTCCTTTTCGGCGAGTTGCTCGTCTCCAAAGGTCTGCTGAGTGAGGACGAGTTGCTGGAGGCCCTGACCGTGCAGCGCGAGCAGGGCGGCCGAATCGGTGAGGTACTGCTGCGGCACAAGATGCTCAACGACAAGGACGTTATTGCCGCTCTGGCCGAACACTTCTCGATGGAGTACATCTCCTTCGACGATAACAGCATTTCCGACACCATAGATATGGACGTTGCGCGGTTGCTGCCGGAGAGCATTGCCAAGCGATTCTGTCTCGTGGCCGTCGGTGAAGAGAACGACCGCATTACTATTGCCATGGCCGATCCGCTGAATGTTGTCGCCGTGGACACCGTCACGCTGAAACTGAAGCGCTCGATCAAGCTGGCTATCAGCTCTCCCCGCGAAATCCAACAGGCGATAGACCGTATCTATCACGGTTCGGACGTCGAGGAAGAGCAGCTTCGCAACTTGGTGGAAATAGAGGTCGGCAGCGATAAAGCGCAGGAAGAAGTAGCCATCGACGATTCTTCCGAGCCTGAAGTCACCGGCGAAGACGCCGCGAACAAAGCCCCGGTCATCCGATTTGTCGATCTTCTCATGAGTCAGGCGGTCAAGTGCAGAGCCAGTGACATTCACATCGAGCCGCAGGAGAAATCGACAGTTGTCCGCATGCGAGTTGACGGCATCCTTCGAGACATGGTCCCGCCGGCCAAGAGAATGCAGGCGGCAGTGATTGCCAGGATTAAGATTGTGGCGCGTATGGATATCGCAGAGCGGAGACTGCCGCAGGACGGCCGGTTCAAGATGAAAATCTCCGGCAAAGCGATAGACGTCCGCGTCTCGACGATTCCGACAATATACGGTGAAAAGGTCGTGATGCGAATTCTTGACGCCTCGGCGGTTAAGCACGACCTGGATGCGCTCGGCGTCGAACCGCAATATCTCGAGCAATTCAAAGACCAGTTGTCATCGCCTCACGGAATTGTGATTGTCACCGGGCCGACCGGAAGCGGTAAGAGCACAACGCTGTACTCGGCGCTGAACTATCTGAAAGACCCTACAAAGAACATCACCACGGTCGAGGACCCTGTCGAATACCGCCTGGCTGGAATCAACCAGATCCAGGTCAAACAGGAAATCGATCTCGATTTCGCCAGGTGCCTTCGGGCAATTCTCAGGCAGGACCCCGACATAGTCCTGATCGGTGAAATCCGAGACAAGGAGACGGTCGAGATCGCCATAAAGGCGTCTCTGACAGGGCACCTTGTCCTGAGCACGTTCCACACAAATGATGCACCGAGCGCGATAAGCAGACTGCTCTACATGGGGATTGAGCGATACCTGCTGGCATCGGCGCTGAATCTGGTCATCGCTCAGCGGTTGGTCAGACGAATCTGTACCCACTGCAAGGAACCTGTGAAGCTTGATAAGAAAATAATTGCGCGTTTGGGGCTCGACGCCAAGCAGGTCAAGGAAACGGAGTTCTGTCACGGCAAGGGCTGTCCGGCCTGCGGAGGCACGGGCTACCTTGGGCGACTTCCCATATTCGAGTTCATGCCCGTGGACAACGAAATAAGTGAGGGAATAATCGCCAGCCACACCGAGTCTCAGATCAGAGACGCCGCCAGGAAGAAGGGCTTTGGGGGTCTGTTCGAAAGCGGTGTTGGCAAAGTGTTGCAGGGCCTGACAACCGCCGAAGAGGTTATTCGAATAGCCTTTACGGAAAAAGGATAGCAGTACCGGCACCGGGATGAATGACGGTGCTTATTTAGGAAGGTAAGACGGATGAAGAAGTATAGATACATCGCTCGAAATTCTGCGGGGGGGCGGAAGAAAGGGACGGTGCAGGCAAACAGCTCGAGTGAGGTGCTCAGCGGGCTGCGTGCACAGGGTCTGACGCCAATCTCGGTTAAGGATGTATCGGAAGCCGGCTCGAAGAAGCGAGGTAAAGGCAGGAAGAAGAAGATCAAGTCGGCTGACCTCTCGGCATTGTGTTGGCAATTGTCGACGATGCTCGAGGGCGGCATTCCCATCACCACCGGTTTGGAGATCATCGGTGAGGATACCGATAACGCGCAGCTCCAGGGCATTTTGAACGACGTTTCGGAGAAGGTTAAGAAAGGTCAGCCCGTTTCGGAGTGTATCGCGGAATATCCGAAAGTATTCAACAAACTCTGTTGTGCAATGGTCCTGGCCGGCGAGACCAGCGGTAATATTGCCGGGGCGATAGGCAAGCTGGCCCATTATTTCGAAAGTCGCGACAAGCTGGCAAAGAAAGTCAAAGGCGCGATGGTTTACCCGGTCTTCGTATTAGTGTTTATCATTATAATCGTCATATTCATCATGGCCTTCATCGTGCCGCGGTTCAAAAAGATATTCGACCAGATCGGCGGCAAACTGCCTGCCTTCACGCAGGGCTTCATGAACTTCTACGACCTGCTGCGAACACAACTTCATCTTCTTATCGGCGGAGTCGTGTTGGCCGTAGTGCTTGCGACTCTCTTCGGCAAGACCAAGAAGGGCCACTACGTCTTCAGCAAGCTGGCCCTGAAGGCGCCATTGTTTGGAAAGATAGTCAGTCAGGCCTTCGTGGCGACATTCTGCAAGACGACTTCGACCTTGCTCGCCGCCGGAGTCTCGGTGCTCGATGCGTTCAGCATCATTACGGGAATGACTGATAACGACATTATCAAGGATGCGGTAGTTCAGACTAAAGACAGCATCGTCGGAGGTGCGAGCATCTCTTCGAGCCTGGCTGTGTCGGGCTTTTTCCCGAATATGCTCGTCAAGATGATCCAGGTCGGCGAAGAGAGCGGCTCAATGCCGGAGGTGCTCAATAAGACCAGCGAGCATTACGAACGCAAGGTTGACGCAACGGTGACGGCGCTGTTGAGCCTTCTCGAGCCAATAATGATCATATCGGTTGGCGGGGTCGTATCGGTTGTCGTCATCGCACTTTATCTGCCGATCTTCACAATGTCGGACATGTAGGAGGAGCCGAGGGAATTCTCGATGATCATGCTAAAGTCGGATGCGGAATTGTCCGATGTGACTGCGCGAGAGTTGGGAATCTCCTAATCCGTATTGAAGTTATTGAGTGACTGATTTGATTGCATGGGCGCCGGGTGACGTACTTGGCTGCAAGAATTTCTTTACAAACTTTTTATTGGAGAGATGAAAATGAACAGGAAAAAAGGTTTTACACTGGTGGAGTTGATGGTTGTCATTCTGATCGTCGGCATCCTCGCGGCAGTGGCAATTCCTCTGATGCAGGGTCGAATTGACAAGGCCAAATGGTCGGAAGCCAATGCCACGGCTGGCACAATTAAGACAGCCATTCGTGCGTACGTTGCTGAGACAAGCCTTGCAACGGCTCAGGCAAACTGCGTCGGGACAATGGACACAGCAGCCATACAGGGCTATCTGGGTTTCGAGGCAAATGACCTGGAAGGAACGTATTTTACTGCCGGCGATTACAACGTCACCGCTATCGATGCTTCGGGTAATGCTACGATTACGGTTACCGCCAGCAAGGCCGATGCTCCGACCGGTGCTTATCAGCTCGAAGCCGATGGCGACTGGATCAAGCAATAATCAAGCGTGACGATGGATCCTGCTGAGCAGGAAGTTGTACAAAAGTTCGCCTTGCAGCGAGCGGGGGGAACCTGCGGAAGTTTGGTCTCCTGTACGGCTCATTCGGACGCCTGCGAACAACACAAGGATGTGGGGCTGCCCACGAAGCAGCCTGAAAGGGCACGAAGCACTAGATTAGATCGACAAAACTGTGGCTATGGTCGGGTTCCGGCCATAGCCACTTTGCGTTACAAGGTGCAGCGGCCGCCTTACAGATTGATCCCACCGTCTTCTGTTTTTGGCACGGGGTACCTTTCCGTCGGACGCCAGTTGTCCGGGTCTTCACACCACTTTTTCCATGCCGTCCCTGCCTGAGCAAAGCCCGCCGGCAGCCGCTGTCGAGCCTGGACACACGGCATCTTGCCCCAAAAACGCAAGAATACGTAATACCACATATTCTCACGCCTATACCGCGATTTGAGCAATACTCCTTCCGCGTTCATGTGACTGTGCGCTGACGAGGCAGAATCAAGATACTTGGCCGTAAAGCTTGACGAAACTGACTGTCACGAGTTGAAGAACACTGGAGAGGTTGCGACAGCCTGTGCTCTCCTTTGTACTACCTCTACATTACCGGACGGACAAGTAAGGCAATATTTACGGCACAAAATGGCTTGATTTCAATTTCCAGGTTAAACACGGGCCCCGTTAAGCCGATTAACGTAGACGTAAAGTAAAGAAGCTATTGGCGCCAATCCGGCTGCGACAATCTGATGATTAGTTGTCTCGAAAAGGATTGCAGGAGTGGCTGCCTGGAATGAGTTAAGGGCAATCATTGGGGCTGTAAGATTTCTTGCGAAGGATCAACGGGCGTGGACCTAAAACCGAACATAAAGACAAAGAAGAATGAGACTCTGGGCCTCGACATCGGTTCAGCGGCCGTCAAGATGGTCGCTTTGCGCAAGACCGACGAGGGCTATTCGGCCGTCGCCGCAGGCGTCGCTGAAATTGCGGCAAGCGATGATGACGCGATCCACCACAGAACGAACACTATCAAGGCGATTCGTTCCTGTTTTGCTCGGACCGGCGTCAAGAGGAAACTGGCCGTATGCGGAGTGAGCGGACCTGAAGTTGCTGTTCGAGATTTCGAGCTTGATTCGGTGCCGCCCGAAGAGATGACGGCGGCGGTATCGCTCGAGGCCTCACAGGTCTGCCCGTTTCCTGCCGAGGCAAGCGCTATCGATTACCAGTTGATGCCCAACGGTAGCGAGACCGCGAAGGGTGTTCTGGTGGCGGCGATGCACTCCCTGATAGCCGATAAGACACAACTTGCAAGAGACGCCCGGCTTAGATGCGTCCTGATGGACGTTGACGGCCTGGCGCTTCTAAACTGTTTTGAGGCCCTGACCGACGGCGGTGAAGAGGCAGAGGCTGGCGGGACGGTTGCTATCCTGAACGTCGGCAACGCTCACACGACCCTGGCGATCATGGGTAAGGACGGCAGGCCCTTTATCCGCGACATGACCTATGCCGGCGATGAGATTATCCGGCAGATTGTCGCTGAAAATGGCGCGCAGCCGGAAACCATAAGGGAGGTACTATCCGGAGATTCGGCGGCGATCGAGCAGGACCTCCATGAAAGTCTGGCGAGAGCCTGTCAGAAACTGATTACCGACGTCAACGAAACTTTGCGCTACTACGCGGCACAGGGCAAATCTGCGAGCATCGACAAACTGCATGTTTGCGGGGGCTTTGCTCTGGCCGGCGGATTCATCGAGCTGTTGAACCGCCAGATCAGCGCTGAGTGTATCTTGTGGAATCCATTCGACCAGATGCAATGCAGTTCGACCCGTAGGTACAAAGATGTTTTTGCAGAGGCAGGGCCGGCATTCGCGGTCGCGACCGGCCTGGCCATGAGGTCGATAGAGCATGGTTGCTAGTAACGGACTGAATGTTATGCCGGCGACGAGACACGAAATGATGTTTACGATAGATCTACTAAACGGACAGGGAGTTCCGCCCAAGACCACGCCCGGCGGTCTGGCGATTATCGCGATGACAGCCGTGGTGCCGATCGCCGCGGCGGTAGGGGTGTGCGTCATGTACATGAACAACGGCGACGCCTTGTCGGTCAAGGAGAAGGAGATAGCGAAGTACGAGATGGAGATCAGCAAACACTCGGGGGCCGTGAAGATGCAAAAAGCACTACAGAAAGAGAGACAGGCCTGCAGGGAGTACCTGTCGGAGGTAAAGTCTTCCATAGGCAAACATACTCAGTGGTCACCTGTGTTGACGACACTGATGGAGAACATACCGGATTCGGTAATCTTGACTTCGCTTGAGATAGAGCATGATTCTGTAAGAAAGAGCGTCCCCAAGAAGGACAATCCGAAGAAGAAGGTAGAGATCAGCGTTCCGGTGAGAATCCTGAGACTCGGTGTCAGCGGAGGCGACCAGGTCGATTCCGACCAGGCCGTTAAGGATTTCATGGGGCGTCTCTGGGCTTCCGACTCGCTCGGCCCGAAGCTTGAAAACATCGGCCACTCGCAGAAGTCCAAGTTAGTCGAAGACAGCGAGGTCATTTCCTACGAGATAAGCTGTTTCTTTAAGCCGGGATTGTAACATGGCAAGTTCAACCGTTTACAAGAAATATCTAACGATTGCGGCAATAACGTGGGCGGCCTGCCTTCTGGCTTTTGTCGCTGCTTACATGGTTCTGCTGAAACCGCAGGCCGACCGCAAACGACACCTTGACAAGAAACTCGTCGAGAAGAAACAGGAGCTTGAGGCGGCGGAAAAAGCGGCCGAAGAACAGACCAGGGCAGAGTTGAAGGCGCAGATCGCACAGTTGCGGGGAAAGCTGGATACCTTTGTCGTAGACTATGAGAATGCGGCGGATTTGAAGTTCGACATAACGCAAATCGCCCGCGAAAAGGAAGTAGCTTCGCTAAGCGTCAGCAGCGGGAAGAAGGACACGACCACGGGCAAGCCGGTGGCCGACAGCAATTCTATCGAAGAGAATCCTATCGATATCAGCTTTGTCTCCGGATTCAATCAGTTCGCATCCTTCGTGAACAGCCTTGAGCGGCACAAGCCGGTCATTCTTGTGCATCAGTTCGCGCTGGGTCGCTCGAATAAGAACAAATCCGCCTATCAGGTGACTTTGGACGTGCGGGCTCTCGTGAGAAAACAGCAGGAGACCGAAACCGCGAAACTATCCTCGACAGAACTTTACAGCGTGAAAAAATGAGAACTACAGCACTAGCCAATCAAAAAGGCGGTTGCGGCAAGACTACCACTTCTGTGAACCTCGCAGCGGCACTTGCCGGGCGAGGCTTCCGGACACTGCTGGTCGACTTCGACCCGCAGGGCCACAGCACGATAGGTTTCGGCTGCGACCCTGACGACCTGGACACGACCATCTACGACGCACTGCTGAACGACGATATCGGAATTGACTCGGTTGCAGTGAGGACGGAAGTTAAGTTGCTGGATCTGGCCCCAAGCAATGTCTTGCTCTCCGGAGCCGAACTCGACCTGGCAAATGTTATCGAGCGAGAGTTTGTCCTGAGCAAGAAACTTGCGGAGGTACAGCAGCGATACGATTGCTGCATCATCGACTGCGCACCGTCGCTGGGTCTGCTGACGCTCAACGCACTGCTTGCGTGCACGGGCGTGATAGTGCCCGTTCAGGCGCATTACTACGCCGCCGAAGGCCTCAGACAATTCTTTGAGACGGCAAATATCATCGAAGAGCGTTTCAGTCCTTACAGCTTGAGTCTCACGGGCGTTCTGTTGACCCTGGCCGAAAGGAACACTTTGCTCAGCAGAAATATACTCGAACAGATGCGAGAGCTTTTCGGCGATCTGGTATTCGATACGGTTATACACAAGAGCGTGAGATTGGCCGAGGCGCCAAGCGCGGGTGAGTCGATCCTGACTTACGCTCCCGACAGCAAATCCGCCGCCGAATACAAGGCATTAGCCGACGAGCTGGTAAATCGCTGGAACCCACCTCAAGAGATAGGTGCACCTGCCGGGAAGACAGACGGCACCGAAGCTCCAATTGGGGAGGTGAACGATGGCCAAATCTAACAAGCAAAGAGCAGGGCTGCAGAAGAAAGTCTCATCAGTGTTCAGAGGCGTTTCCGTACCGGGCGAAAGGGGTGCCGGGCAGTCGCCCCGTAAGAAGGTGCCGGATCGCGACGCCGTTTCAGCCAAGACGAAACCGGATGAGAATCAGCCCCAGTCAGGCCCGAAAACCGACAAGGCGCCACAGCCCGAGGTTCTGGAAGGTCAGACCAATAGACAAAGCAAGGCGGCCGCTGCCGAGTCTTCAACCTCGACCGATGTGAAGAAGTCTAAGAAACGCTCGGTTAAGAAACCGGCTCCATCCGAAGAATCCCAGGGCCCGGTAATCCTGGAACCGGCTGCCATGTACGCGCCGGATATCTCAGAAGAACCGAAGACCGCGCAGAAACCGGCAACCAAGGAGTCCGATCCGGTTGATGAGCCGGCTGCCATGTGCGCACCGGATGTCTCAGACGAACCGAAGACTGCCCGGAAACCGGCAACCAAGAAGTCTGATCCGGTTGATGAGCCGGCTGTCATGTATGCGCCGGATATCGCAGACGAACCGAAGACTGTGCGGAAACCGGCAACCAAGGAGTCCGATTCGGTTGATGAGCCGGCTGCCATGTACGCGCCGGATATCTCAGAGGAACCGAAGACTGCGCAGAAGCCGGCAACCAAGAAGTCCGATCCGGTTGATAAGCCGGCAGCCAAGAAAGCTCCGAAGAAAAAAGCCGGTCCTGAGCCTCGCGTTTCGAAAAGCCAGCCGGCAGAGCCGAGTTCTCTGATGAGAAAGCTCGCGCAAGCGGAAGAGTCAGGGGACGCGGACGTTGGCTCGCCGTCGGACTCAACAGGTCCAGTGCTTGTGAAGAGCCTGGCGGACCAGACGGCTCCCGAGAAAGCGAAAGAGTCGACACCGACGGTTTCCCCCCCCCGGCAGAAGGCACAGAGTCCGCTGGCGAAGAAGCTCGCACAATCGGAGGAAGCGGAGAGTGATTCGCCTTCGAAGCTCACTGCCACTGCTGCGGCTTCGAAAGCAGCGAGCCGACAGACTTCGGAAAAAAGCCCCAAGCGAAAGGATGTTCGTCAGGGTCAGGCTCCACCGGCCAGGACCGCACCGGCCAAACATCCTCTGGCAGATCAACTCGCAGATGCCGTTGACGAAGGCGGTTTCCTGGAGCAAATCAGGGAAAAGCTGATGCCCTCGGAGGGCGGCAGTGCCAAAGACAAAGTAATGGTGATGTTGGTGCCGGTCTTGGCGATAGTCATGGTTTTCGTGTTTCGACAGGTCCTGCACAAGTCTCCCGGCAAGACACAAGGAGCGGACAAGAAGGGCGAAACGGTAATCGCCGCAGCCAACCCGAGCGACGAAATTCTATGGACGATACCGGAGCCCCTGCCGGCAATGACCAGGGACCCGCTGAAACTCCCGGGATCGGACAAGCCCGAGAATCCGGATGAGACCGGCACCGAAAATCCCGGTCAAGGCACAACTGCTGGTCAAGGGCAGACGAATTTCTTGAAGGTCAGGGCTATAGTCCGCTCGGATGACAAGGCAACCGCTCTGGTCGGCAATCAAATAGTACGCGCCGGCGGCACGATAAACGGCGTCACAATCGTAAAGATAAACAAAGACAGTGTAGAGCTTGAAAGAAATGGAGAGACCTGGATTCAAAAAGTGCATGACTGAACCGGGTAATGCTTGAATCGTTACGGGCTAGAGCGACGATAACGCCCCGATACGATTGTGAGCGACGTACAGTGAAGGAAGAGCCAAGTTAGAGAAAGGTAACTGTCATGAAGAGTTTCAATAGAGTATTCAGCCGATCGTGTTCCGTGGGCCTATGTGCTGTTGTCCTTCTGTGTTCTGTCACGACGCTCGCGAACGACATGAGCGTCCAGCCGAATCCGGCCGGGACCGAGGAAGTCCTCACAGATCTCGAACAGAGAATGCAAAAGAAGGTAAACGTCGACGCTAACGATGTTCCTATCGCTGCGGTGATGAGACAGCTGGCTGACCAGGCGGACGTTGACCTTATCATGAGCCCTCTGGTCACCGGTGTCGTAACAGTATCACTTACCGATGTGCCTCTGGGAGAAGCTCTGCAGAGCATCCTCGACGTACACGGCGCCGCCTACGTTCCGGGCGACAGCGTCATTCGAATAGTGCCGATTGACCAAATGCCCGATATAGAAGACAGGCTGGTGACGGAGACCTTCCAGGTCGTCCACGAAGACGTCGCAAAGGTCGCCGCAGCCCTGGAAAAGTTCAAATCTCCTCAGGGCTCGGTTTCCTACGTCGAAGGCACGAGCTATATCATTGTTACCGACACGGAAAACAAGATCCGCGACATAGGTAACCTTATGTTCAAGATCGACGGAGCCACGCCGCAAGTGCTGGTCGAGGTGAGAATCTACGATGTCACCAGTAAGGACAACCTCGATCTCGGCATTGAGTGGAGCGCCGGTAGGCGAACTAACCGCGACCCCATCACGGGCGCCGCAATAAACGACGACATAGTCACGATAAACAGCGCCGGCAACAACGCCTACATAGAGAGTACAACCGATCCCTCGGTGACGGCGGCTTTCGCGGGCGCTTCGAACAAAACGGCAAACACGACAATGGGGTTCCTCCGCGCTGGCATCCTCAACCGTCATATTGAGATCGATGCACTGTTGAGAGCCGAGAAGGAAGACATCAACGCCAAGCTTCTGGCCAATCCCAGAATTCTGGTTGTCGATAACATGCAAGCCGTTTTCGACATCGTGACCGAGCACCCGTATATCGAACGAACGATAACCAGTGCCGGTATCACCGAAACAGTCAAATTCAAAGAGGTTGGCGTCAAGCTCCTGGTTACGCCGCACATAACGAAGAACAAAGCGGTGCGTATGCACATCCAGCCCGAATTCGGCATTGTTATCGGCCGGGTAACGATATCGGCCAGTGATGTGCCCATTGTTGACACGCGCAAGTTTGACACCACGGCGGTGGTCAAGGACGCCCAGACAGTGGTCCTCGGCGGCCTGAGAAAGAAGGACACCACCAAGCAAATCAACAAAGTGCCCCTGCTGAGTGACCTGCCCCTTCTCGGAAACCTTTTCAAGTTTGAGGGCGAAACAACCACTAACAACGAGCTGGTGATTTTCATCACACCGCACATCCTGACGGAACTGGATTTGTCCGAGAGCGAGACTGAGGCCTACAGCGAAACCGAGTTTGACGGCCCCGAGCCCGTTGACACCAGGGCGGAGAAAAAGCTGAAAGAGGTGGTAGACAGCCAGGAGTAACGCGATAGCGTTTGCAGTTTTCGACGACGATTGACTGTTGGCCCGGAGACCGGAGTAGGGTTTCGGCCAACAGTTGATCGTCTTTCAGTTTACTCCTTCTTCATGTACAACGTCTGACTCGGGAAGGCGAACTCGATCTTCTCTGCCTCGAACCGTTTCATGATCTCGAAGTTGACCCTCTCGTTCACTTCCTGGTACAGCCAATAGTCCGGCGGCTTGACCCAGTAGCTCATATAGATATTCAGTGACCAGTCGTTGAAGTCACTGAAGTACACCCGCGGCGGCCTACCGGGATCCGTGTTGACCTCGGGTGTCTCGGCGAGGAC
>Ga0209536_100012777_pt1 | contig 12177 bp, 5 predicted proteins | sample DeeMarSeWOR28_12_FD_187461 | JGI IMG/M metagenome (GOLD analysis project Ga0209536, IMG submission 187461) | Marine sediment microbial communities from White Oak River estuary, North Carolina - WOR-2-8_12 (SPAdes) (version 2) | ecosystem: Environmental > Aquatic > Marine > Intertidal zone >...
ACAAGAACCTGTTATACCACAAGCTCCTGTAAGACCGCAAGAACCTGTAAGACCCTGAGGACCACAATCTCCGATAGGTCCGCAATCACCTTCAAGTCCGCAGAAACCTTCTAGACCGCAAGAACCTGTAAGACCCTGAGGACCACAATCACCGATAGGTCCGCAATCACCGATAGGTCCGCAATCACCCTCAAGTCCGCAGAAACCCTCTAGACCGCAAGAACCCTGTGGACCACAATTACCTTCTAAACCACACGCACCCTGAGGACCACAATCTCCAACAGTTCCGCAAAAACCTTTTGTTCCACAATAACCTGCAAGACCGCACGAACCTTCTGGACCACAATCACCGATAGGTCCACAATTACCTTCAAGACCACAATTACCCGTGACACCTTGTGGACCGCAAGCACCTTCAGGACCGCAATCACCTTCAAGTCCGCAAGCACCTTGTAAACCACAATTACCTGTAACACCCTGAAGACCACAAACACCAGGAGATCCACAATCACCTTCAGGACCACACGGGCCTGTTAAACCAGCTGGACCACAATCTCCAGCTACACCACAATAACCTTCTACACCACATGCTCCCTGAGTACCGCAATCTCCAGCTAAACCACAATATCCTGCAAGACCACAATTACCTGCAAGACCACAATTACCATCAGGGCCTCCAGGGCCACAATAACCTTGAGGTCCACAGTCACCAATTATACCGCAATCTCCTGCAGGTCCGCAATCACCTGGAACTCCGCAAGGTCCAGAAGGACCGCAATAACCTATAGGTCCGCATTCTCCTGCAGGTCCGCAATCACCTGGAACTCCGCAAGGTCCAGAAGGACCGCAATAACCGCCAGGTCCGCATTCTCCCTGAGGACCACAAAAACCTTCGAGACCGCAAGGACCAGATGGACCACAATATCCCGGAGGTCCGCACCAACCACGAACTCCACAAAAACCTACAGGGCCACACACTCCGAGCGGTCCACACCATCCCGTAGTACCTTCACTCGGAAGTTTACGCTTTAGGAAAAATCCTTCATCTTGCTTTTTTAATATTGGCATTTATTACTTATTTCCATCAACCTCTGGGCTGTATTTGTCCAGGTTGAGTGTTTAACTTGCTGTAAACCTGATTGTGAATATTGGTTCCACAAATTTTCATCTGTTAATAATTTCTTAACTGCTTCAGCAAATCTATGCTTATGATCTGCATCTTTATTAAAACCTTCTATAACTATTCCTGCATTACCAACTCTGTCTCTTAGAGGACCCCATTCACTTACAATTGATGGAGTACCTGCTGCCTGAGCTTCGAGTGCAGTAATACAAAATGTTTCAAGCCAAGTACACGGATATAGCCACAGTTTACTTGACATATATTCTTTTGCTAAAGCATCTTGATCATGATAACCACGATAAATAACTCCGGGCATGTCTTTCCAGTATTTAGGATGTTTTCTTATGTTATCCGGATAGTAACCAAACACATGAAGTTCCAATTCTGAATCCCACTTATGTAATTCCTCAAATATATCAAATAATACTACAAGTCCACGATCGGGGTTACTAGAATATATCAATTTTTTATCATTTCTGCCAGTTTTTTGTTCAAATCTTTTTAAATCTAGTCCGTTTGGTAAAATTTCAAACATTTCTTTTGGTATCCATGGATAAGCATCAGAGAAAAATCTATAATGATATCTTGAAAGCACAAGAAACTTATCAAAGTATTGCCAATTGGCTGGAGTAATTCTTTGATAATAGTTCAAGTCATGTGCCCAATAATAAACCTTAGTTTTAGAATTTACAAATCTAAACTCTGGTAAACGAGATACTACTAGAATATCTATGTCATTTAATTTTTCATACTCATCAAAGTTTTCTATTTTTTCCCAATTGACTCCATCATATCTTCCGGGCGTATGACATCGATTAAATACAGTAACTTTATTTCCGAATTTAGCTAATTCTTTACTAAGATTAATTACCGCTATCTCTGACCCACCTACTCCTTCTTCTGTGTGTTGTGAATCCCAGGGATGACCAGCATCAGGCCTTACATAAAATACATAGTGTTTCTTATCTTTCTTGTTTATTGTAAAATGAGTTTCTTGTGCACGAGCATATTCATAAGATGACCTTGCACTTTCATACGCACTGCGCTCTACATAAGGTTCGAGTGTTTTTGTAACTGATTCATAATCAAAAGTATAATTACCAGTACCAACTAAATAGCCGATAGCTTCCTGACTGCCAGCACATACTGCACGTTGAAAATATTTTCTAGACTGTGCATAAGTATTGTTACCATACAAGCCTAAACCGCTATTAAAAGAATCCTTAATATAATCAACAAGTTCTGCGCCCATTAATTCTTGCTTATATGAAGTACATTTTTCAATAGGAGAATTTTGTGGACGTTCAAGTAATTCAGGGTGTCTATTTATAAGACAATATGTAATTAAAAATCCATTCAGATCATTAAATTCAAAATTAGTATCAATTTTAACATTATGTTTAGCTATATGTGACTTTAAATCTTCAAGTGGTTCTTTTTCATTGAACGATTGATGATATTTATGATGAGTTAAATATCGGTAATCAATTAAAATCTTGAGATTCCTTTTTTGTGCAGTAATACACATATCTACATCAAGGCCTCCAAAGAAATAATCAGCTCCTTTCAAGTTCAGATCATTTACTAAATGTCGTGTGAGAACTGTACTTTGAAAGTCGACATATTTAGCTAACATTGGAACTACGAGATCTAATTTCTGCGGCATGCCATATGGCTGCTCATCTTTTATTCTTGTAGAAATCAAGCCTATTTCATTATCATACTCTATATATTCTAGAAATTTATTCAGATAATTTTGTTCAAGATCTAATTCAATGTCGTTATTAATTAACCAATATCCTGCATAATCTTCAACTCGCTTGTCATTTAACCATTTAATTACTGCCTGATCAAATCCTATATTATCATTGCTGTTATCTATTATAGTAAGATCATATAAATTTTCATCATAAAATTTTAACTGCTTGACTAACTTTTCTGTCAATTCATAAGTCTTATAAGTGATAACTAAAATTGCTATTTTATTTAACATGGTATATGCTTGATTAAATGTTCGAGAAATACTGGATTATCTTTGTCTAGAGTATACCAGCCTTCTCCGGTACGAAGTCCGTGTAATTTTCTAAAGTGCTCTTGAAATTTTATTTTAATGTTTTCTAGTCCGTAGTTATTGACCGCATACTCACGAATTTTAACCGGATCTAATTTATCAAGATGTTTAGCTCCCCAATACAATTCATTAAATGTATTTGCTCTATAACCGGTAAGACCGTGAATATTTGTTTCACTGAAAGCACCGAAATCACTCGTAAGTACAGGTGTTCCACACATCATAGCTTCTATAGGTGCATGTCCAAAAGGTTCTACATACAGACTAAAATAAATAAGTCCTCGAGCATTAGATAAATACTTTACTTTGTCTTTTTTAGATAATACTCCAGTTTGCTTGACGTGATCCAGTAAATGCGGATCATGCTCTCCCGGGTATATCTCTTGCACATTTCCTCCACCTATTACAATAAGTGGCTTGTCAAGTTGTTTAGTTAATTCTACTGCAGCACTAACCCCTTTACCCCAAATAATACGACCAATATATACATAATAATCAGATTTATTCTTTACAAAAGGATAATCATTCGGATCAAAATATGCAGGAATAACTGTATCATAATTGTTTGGAAAATAACTTTGTCTTGGCTGACATTCTTTTCCGTAAACATGATTAGCCCAAGCATAAGATTCGAATATTCTATTTTGCAGATAACTTCCATTATGTCCAATACCAGGTTCTACACTAATAACTTTAACTCCAAAGTGTTCTGTTATTGGCTTGAATACATAACCAAGAAAATTAATTAAAAATTCTTTTCCAGGGTCTTTAATTCTTTTTTCTATTTCACGTATTGCATTTTTATTAAATTCATCATATGCAGGTCCAGATTCTTCATGTAGATTATCTAGAGCATTAGGATTACGTTTACCGTATTCTTTTTCAAAAGTTTGGCTTGAAACTACTGGAACAAATTTGTCCATATACTGTTTATCAGAACCATCTACACCATAACATATAACTTCGTGACCAAGATCCTTTAACATCTTAGCAAGATAAATTAGCTTGGTATTAAAAGGGTTGTTAGGTGCTTTTTCCCAGCCTATTCTATAATTAGGAAATCCAAGAAGATGAAATGTCCATTTAGGACGTGAACTATATCTTGGCTTATGAGTAATCACAACTGCATTCCATTCCCAATTATCATCAGCTTTTATAATTTCTACTTTACCTAATTTCTCTAAATCTTTTCTTTCTATTCCAACTATATGCTCATCTGCTCCATCCTTGAATGTTGCATAAGGGGTAGGTATGGTAGCAATAAGAATCCCATTGTCTGTCAGCATATCTCTCAAGCGATCTATAATCTCAAGTGGATTATGTAGATGCTCGAGTATTTCACTAGCAATAATAATATCGTATTTTTTATCTGTCTGAAACTTGTATACACTATCATTCAAGAAATTAAGTTCTGGAAATGTTTTCTTTCCTAGCTTGCATGCAGCTTCACAAATTTCAAGACAATCTATATTCTTGTAGCCACGTATTAAAAATTCATTTGCAATTGCGCCAGTCCAGCTACCTATATCAAGAATGTTCGCTGTTGTATTGTATTTATTGACCTGGCTAACTAACCACCCTACCCTACCTTGAATAGTAAATTTATTCAGGTCATCTATCCAAACATCTGTTCTGGTACGATAGAAGTTATCAAGAGATTCTAGAACTAATTCTGAATAATCTCCTTCTCTATATTTTTTAGAAGCTTCTTCTAAGCTTAAGTAATTCATATTTTGTTTTGGTTAAAATAAATCTGGATCAGCTAATAGAGCAAAATACTCTACATAGCCACCATTACCTTCTGTATCTGTTGTTATTGTTAATCGTACTTGCACCGAATTAGTTGGTAATAAACCTTTACCAAACACGTCTCCTTCATATGCAAGGACTTCTAATCTACTATAGTCCAAATATCCATTTGGAAAATTTTCTAATAAGGTAGAACCTGTTGTTGCAGTATCATACCATGTAAACCACACTTCATCACTAGAACCAGGGTTAGTACAAAGTTCCATCTTGATATGTGCATTACCAAATCTTTTTTCACCTATTTGCATTGTCCATTTAGTCGAAGAAATACTAGCACTAGCATCTTCAGAAAGTTCATTTGGCGTAAATGTATATACTTTTGAATATAATGTATATGCTGTACTTGCTGCGGCTCCATCTGGAGTTCTAGCTCTATTATATTCGTCTACTATCAGTGTGTTTGCTGTTTCATATACTTGAACAGTTTCAAAATTCTGAAATGTTTCTATTATAGCTCTTGAGCACCAACTTGTTGCCAAAGCCCAGTTCTGTAATTCAACCAGTTTTGTGTCATCAACTTGGTTAATTATTAGATCTGTAATACTGTCAAAAGTTTGTATTGAAAAAATATTACTTGTATCTAAAACTGTGGACGACGTTAAATCTGTTATTCGTATAAGTCCAGATTCAGTTGTATCATTTGGCACTATCCAATCATAACTGCCAGCCCCAAAATCTGCACTGTATCCTGAAACGATGGTTGACCAACTGCCTCCATTGTCATTGCTATACTCTATTAATAATAATGCATCAGCCATTATAATTCACTAAGTGTCCATGTTATAGGTTTATATTGTCCATTGTAATATGTTTCTCCACCAGCAGGACTAGTAATTGTTAAACTCAAGCCAGATACTGTATATGTGTAATCTGCAGTATTCAAGCCAGATATTGTATTTCCATACAGGTCTTGTACTCCACTAACTGTTACTCTGTAATCTTGTAAATATCCATGTCCAGCTGTTGTTAAATATACATGTTCATCGGCAACAAACACAGAGTACACTTGTAAATACCCACTTACAGTAAGTTTTTGTATTATATACTGTGCAGGATTTTGAGATACTGAAGCATATAATTTTTCATTGAATGTTATTTTCAAGTTATTAGCAGATAATAATTCAGCACTTACTACTTCTGGAGGATCAAAATCACCTATAATTTCATAAGTACCTTCGTTATCAGGATATTCCATTAAGAGACCATATGAATCATAAGCTTTATCTATAGATAATGTGTAGATACCGCTTGCAGTATGTTTACTTGTTTTTAATAAAATATCTGTATTTGACTTAAATGTAATACCTTCAACATCTGCAGTACCTGGTCCACTTATGTTATATGAGTCTAGATCTTCAAGTGTTGTGGTATCCATTGGATGTGTAAACCACACTTCAAGTTGTGTACTATTAATTCCCGACACAGACAAAATCGCAGGATCTGCCGTATACTTGAATGAATAAGTATCATAAGCAGGGTCTATAGGATTACCTGCTAAATCTGTAAGTCCCGATGATACAATTAATGTATATGTAATTCCATCTGACATAGCATTCGTATATATTCTTATTCTATCATTCCATTGACTATAATTAAATAGCCCACTGATTGTTAAACCTGATATAGAATAATTAGCGGTATCTTCCAATCCCGATGACGTTATAGATTCAGAAAATATAACATTTACTTGATCACCATCATCGTTTGCAACCGCACTTAATAATTTTGGACCCTCTGTGTCTACATATATTAGATCATAAGTTGCTTCATCATAATCGGTATCAACTACATTACCTGCAAGGTCAGTAACATTTTCTACAGTTACTATGTAAGTTCCATATGAATGCTCGTCTGTTAATAATACAACTGAATACTCTTCAGAATTATATATCGCTGTATAAACTGTTCTATTTGTTATAGAGTAATTTTTTTCGTTTTGTGCTGTGGCTGAATTAAGAGCCTCATCAAAAGTTAGCCGAACTACAGTTGTTGATAATAATTCAGCTTCTAAAAGTTTAGGACTTGTCGTATCTACATAATAGTAATAATATTCAGCAGTATTTGCTGTTGTATCTATACTATTACCTGCAAGGTCTTGTACTTTTTCTACAGTTACAACAAAGCTACTATATGAATGTGTAGTAGTAGATAATAAAACTGACTTAGTTACTCCATCATATGTTGCTGTTACAACAGCAGGATTTGGATTACCAACTTCTCCAGTATCTTGAATACTGTAGTTTGTTGCTGTCTCTGCACCATTCTTTACAAGTTCTTCTGAAAAATATACACGCACTGAAGTTGCATTTAAAATCTCTGCTCTCGTGACTGTTGGCCTTATAATATCGTATCCAGGCCCTTCATAAGCACCTATATCCCACTCCGAACCATAAGGTCTGTCTACATAATTAATATCATATGTAAATATTCCGGATAAGTTTATTCCAGAATCCTTGGCAGGAGAAATATCTTGTAATTGTAAATTCCCATTATCTTCATTTACGAAAAATGGGTCTTCATTATAACTATTCAAGTCAAATGTAAGTGCTTGCCATTCTTCCCAGGTAGTAACATTACCTTCATATTTTACAATATTAGAATTAAGTGTGTTGTAAAATACATTATAATCTATGTTACTTTCTGTACCACTCCAATCAGTAATATTCAAAACATAACTACCAAGGTTACTTTGAATAATATTATTTTGTATTTTTGGATCGTCGACCCCAGAAGTTAAAATTCCGTTATAGATTTTAGAACCGAAAATTGTATTATTCAAAATATAAATATCTGCACTACCATCATCTAGATTTTGATATCCTATAACAGTACTTACCGTGTCATTCATATTTACAACATTGTTATATATATAAATATTCCCAGAACATTCACTTCCATATATACCTCTAGAATTTGTGAGCTTATCTGTATCTTGAACACAGTAATTATTTCTTATTATAGTTCCACTATCTCTAAATATTTGTATACAATCATTTAGCCCATCTATATAGCCATTGTATACAGCAACATAGTTATCTTCAATAGTACAGTTTAAATTATCTTGAAAGTATATTCCATCAGTTTCTGCACCTATAAATAAAGTAGAATTTAGAGTACAGCCACTAACAGTGCAATTGGTACTATATCTTACGTCCACTGCACGGCCATAGAATAAAACATTACAATCGAGTATTTTTACGTTGTCGGAATTATATACAGAAATTTCGGGACCAAGTGCGTTTCTAAAAGTTAAACCACTAACTATAACATTGTCTTCTGTATTTACTTGTACACCAATCGATTTAGTTAAATTTTGGCCATCAATAATTACTTGTCCATTATGTCCTTTATCTAGACCTGGTAAAACCTGTATTGGGTAATCATAACTACCAGATGCAGTAATAAGTAATTGATCATAATAAACTTTTGATGAGCCAATCTCGCCACCAGAAATATATAGAGAATCTCCGGGGACAAAAAGATTCCAATCTATTTGATCAAATGAACTCCAAGCAGTAGCCCAAGTTTCTCCCGTATGAGCTGCAGATTCAACGTCATTATCCACATAATATCCCTTCCGAGTTTCATACGCTCCGATATCAAAGTATATTCCTTGTGGTCGTGATACACTATCTATATCTAGAGTAATATCTACAAGTGCAACCCCATCATCTATACCAACAGAAGTTTTTTGTAATGTATAATCTGTATCAAAATCTGGCAATTCATTATAACCATCTGTGTCAAATCCCAGAGCATTCCACGATGTCCAGGTATCATCTGAACCATTATGTTCAATTAAATTGCCACCAGTATTATAATAAATATTATAATTACATTGTCCAGAGGCAGTAAATATTGTAGGGAAATACGCAGCATATCCTGAAGCTGTGACACAGAATATATTGTTTTTTACAATTGAATCTTCGTCAGTACCATTTGAAACAGAATCATAAATTTTTATTACATCTGAAACTGCATTAGTTAAATATACTGTATTATTGTATATTTCTGCGATACCAGTATATAAGCCACTGGTTGTTAAAAATGAAATTCCTGCACCAGTAGCAAGTCCTATAGAATAAACTAGATTGTTATATATTTTAATTGTTCCTTGATTGTTCTCACAATAAATTCCATCTTTTGTAGTGTCGGCTGTTCCCGTATTTAAATAAATTCTATTTCTTTGTATAGTAGGATTAGTTTCATGTACTACATATATTGCATCTATATTTGCTGTGCCATATGTATTTGATATTGTAGCTGTACAATCTTGTACAGTATTATAAGAACCACCACTCAAGCTTACTAAATTAGTATTAGCAGATGAGTAGTCTACCGTTGTTTGAGTAACACTATCTACTAATCCGGACACAACATTTGTATATTCTACAGCACAACCTCTCTTAACTTCTATATCACAGTTTTGTACAATTGGCCCAGTAAGATCAGTAAATTTTAAAACTCCTCCGATAATTGTTAATGGCGTGGCATTAACTACTGATAACCCATCAATAGTTACATCATTCATACCACTTAAAACAATTGGAGTACCAAGAAAACTTGTACAATCAATCAACACTTCTCCGTTATGGCCTAGATCAGTACTTTTCTTAATTGTTATTCCAGATGCAGTAATATTTACTTGTCCAGCTAATAAATAGGTTTTAGAAGTCACTCCTCCGGATATGTGAAGTGTAGAACCTGCTTGTATTAAACTCCAATTAATATCACTAAAACTCTTCCAAGCGTTGGCCCAGTTCAGGCCAGTATTGTTTCCGGATATGGCTGCGTTATCTACATAATAATTTCCAACCGCGGGGTAAATGTATTCATATGCACCTATGTCCCATTCACTTCCTAAAGGACGAGTTATATCACGAATGTCTTTTTCATAGGTACTTGCTTGAGTTTCTCCAGAATCAACTGCAGGAGAAGAAATACTCAAGCGATAATCATCTTGAGATACATTATAAAAATAAGGAACATTTTCTATACCGTCTCTTTCTGTTTCATACCTATCAGAAAAATCTTGTAATGTACTATATATTTCTCCTTCATCTTGTAAAGAAATTAAAAGTTCTTGTTCAGTATAATATAAATCATAATTTAAGTCATATGGAGAAACTGAACTTCCAAAATATAGAGCATATGTTGAAGCATATGCAAAAATATTATTTCTAAGTGTTATATTTTCCGCAGCTAAATTATAAAAATTAATGTCATTATAAACTATAGTATTGTTAATAAGATAACTATTGGATGTGTGTGTACCATCTATTCCAGTTCTCCATCCAAATTCTATGCCATGATTTAAATTATCATATATAAGATTTGAAAATATATCTGATGAATCAAGTTTTCTAGTATAAATGCCATTCTGTGCATTAGCATAAATTTTATTAAATTTAATTGTGGTTCCGGTAATTAAATCTTGAACCATGGAAGCATTTGGTACAATATAAAGTCCACTTCCATATAAATTATTATGTAATCTATTACTTGAAATGGTATTATTATTCGCTGCTCCAGAAGCCCCATCCGAGTTTCTATTTTCAATATAAATTCCATTGCCGCCAGAATTATATACTTCATTACCACTAATTGTACAATTAGAACCACCTTCTAATGTAAGTGCATCAGTTTTATCTACAACTCCACAATCATGAACAATGTTATTTGTAACTTGTATATAATCACCTTTTGCTAAAATACCTTTTCCAGTAGCATTACGTATTTCAAAACCATTAACGATGATGTAGTCTTTATATCCATTCCAATCCCAACCAGTTCCATCTCCGCTAGAAAAATCTACAATAACTTTATCAGTTGAATAATTAGATATAGTTATTGGATTACCGGAAGTTCCTGCAGTAATCATAGTTAATGCTGTTGGAGTATAAGTGCCAGCTTTTACATATACAGTGTCATTTGGAACTACAGTATCAAGAGCATGCTGAATAGTTAACCAAGGAAGTGATTCACTGCCTGGATTACTATCACTAGCACTCGGATGATCCTTATCTACATAATAGGTTGCCATTAATATTTTTTCTCTTCTTTAGATAGTGTAGTTGTATCGTCTGTTGTTTCTGTCTTAAATCCTACCCAAAGTTTAACGAACTTGTTTTTTGGAACTCTAGTTACAGCTCTATTTACAGGCACGGTATTTACAAAATACCAATCACCGTAAGTATCGCTTGATGGGTAAGGCCAAGGATAGCTTGGCGGATACCCCAATTTACTTACAAACATAAATATTGAATAGCCAGTAATATTTTTTAATTGCTTGGCTGTTAAAGTTACTGGTTGCCCCAGCGCATTATAAAAATTAGTTTCTGTTGAAGTTCTCATATCATCCCATGCACATATTAATTCATCAGTTGGAATTGTATCATAATCTTCTCCAGGAACGTCAACAGTATTTTTCGTTACAAGATTTGTAACACCAACATACTCATCAAGATCAGTAATTCCGTAGCATAGTAGAAATGTAGTTGGACTAACGATTGATTCATTTAAAGTAGCGATCTCTCCAACTTGATTAAAAAATTCTGCCTTGAAATGGAATAACGTGGGTTTTTCAATTAATTCAATTTCTGCAAGACCTGTTATAGTAGTTATATCTGTATCTGTTACTGTACTTCCAGAGTCTAAATTTAAATTATCAAGTAATTCCCATTTAGTTGCACTATCCTCCCTTACATAGATGGAAGTCGAAGCTATTTTGCCTTGTGATGTAGCTAAATCAGAAAGTGTATAAGAGACAGTAGTTATTTCCCCTTGTTTAGTTACACGTGCTTCATCTTCTACAACTGATATATTGGGGTAAGTCACAAATACAATGGGATCATATATTACCCCACTAATGGTAGGAAATGTGTCTATAACATCAATTTCTAGCCAGTCATCTTCTGTAAGATCGCGACCAAAGAACCGAACTTGATAATGTCCGGTAGCAACATTAAGAAAGTAGAATAATCCATCTTCTTCTGTAATATCTACATCAAGTCTTTGGCCAGCCGTATTATACAAACAGGCCTGAGCACCCAGAATCGGAGTACCATCGGCCCGTCTCAAGAAATTCTTATATGTGGCCATGATTAATCAGTATAAGTGGTTGTTGTTGCCCCGCCTACAGAAATATAAGGTCTACCAGCTACCGATACCTTGC
>Ga0209536_100012778_pt1 | contig 12177 bp, 7 predicted proteins | sample DeeMarSeWOR28_12_FD_187461 | JGI IMG/M metagenome (GOLD analysis project Ga0209536, IMG submission 187461) | Marine sediment microbial communities from White Oak River estuary, North Carolina - WOR-2-8_12 (SPAdes) (version 2) | ecosystem: Environmental > Aquatic > Marine > Intertidal zone >...
AGCGACAGGGCCCGCGCCCTGGCGCTGACACGCCAGGAGTTGACGGAGCCGGTCAGCGCATAGGGCTGGTCGGTAAAGTCAATGACGGCTCGCAGCAGGCCCCGGGCGTTCTCTTCTTCCCCGGTGAGGCGCAGCAGCTGTGCCGCGTTGATGGCTTGCAGCACTGTGTCCGCATCCAGCTTGGGGGAAGCGTCGAACAGCCCTGGCCGTTGCGCCCGGAGCAGATCCAGAGCGGGACCGGGCTTCTGCCTCCGCACGGCATCGATCAGCAGCACGTCCGTGGCCATGGACTCCGAACCCCAGCGATTGTAGTGGTGGGCAGCCACGTGCTGAACCGCGAACCGCACGGCGTCTTCCAGTTTGCCCGTTTCCGCCTTCAGCACGGCGATATTGGCCAGGGTGAAGGGAAAATCGGGATTCGCTTCCAGGATCTGATTCAACCAGCCGCTCGCCGCCTCGAAATCACCCAGGTCCATATAGGTGCGCACGACCCAGTTGGGCAGATCGAGGTCGGCCGGGTCGGCCTGCCAGCCTTCGTGCAACCAGTAGAGGGCAGGTGCGATTAGCCCGTGCGTCATGTAGGGCCCGCTCGCCGGGGCTTTGCCCAGGGCACTGGAGGGATCGATCTCCCTGATGCGAGCAAAGGTTTCGATGGCGCGGTCGCGTTCACCGAGCGCGTCCCAGATCCGGCCCAGGCGCCAGAGTACCGAGAGCGATAGCGGGTCGAGTTCCCGGGCGTGTTGAACCAGTTCCAGGGCGCGCTCCGGGTCGGATGCATACTGCCTGTTGCGCGCGTATTTGATGAGCACGTCAACCGTGTTGGGCTCCAGGCGCAAGGCCTGTTCGAAGGCCTCTACGGCTCCGGGCGCATCAATCATCTCCAGGTAGGCCGCCCGGACCGCGTGGGCGAGGCCGCTGTCCGGGTTCAGTTCCAGCGCGCGGTCGATTGCCATCTCGGCCGGTCGGCGAACGGCTTCCAGGGTTCGTGCGCCGGTTCTGTGCAGCTCGATCAGAATGCTGGCTTTCTTTGCTATTGCCTCCTGAAACGCCGGGTCCAGGGCGATGGCGCGGTCGGCGTATTCGAGCGCCCGTTCCAGTGACTCCCAGTTGGAGTGGTCGCTCAGCTGGGTGGCCTGCAGATACAGCTCGTAGGCTTCCAGGCTGGTTGTCGGGGTGCGCTGCAGATCCTCCTGCAGCTCCGGAGACAGCGCCGCTTCCAGCGCGTCGGCGATAGCCAGGGCGATATCGGACTGAATCGCGAAGATGTTCTCTGCCGTCAGTTCCCGGTCATAGCTCTCGGCCCAGAGATGCTCGTCTGTTCTTGCTTCGATAAGCTGGACGTTGACGCGCAGCTGGTCGCCGGCGCGCTGCACGCCGCCCTCGAGAAGTGTTGCGACACCCAGTTCTTCGCCGATCTCCCGCATGGACTGTTCGGTTTCGCGGAAGCGCATCACCGAGGTGCGGGAAATGACCTTGAGGTCTCCGATTTTCGACAGGTTGGTGAGCAGTTCGTCGTGCACGCCGTCCGCGAAGAACGACGCGTTCTCCTCGTTGGCGCTGCGGTTCTGGAACGGCAGCACGGCGATGGACTTGTCGTTGGCCGGCGCCCTGTCGCCCGTCTGGTCCTGGGCACCGGCCGAACCGGGGTCAGGTACAGTTTCCGCTGAGCTGTAAAGTGTCCCTGACCCGATTTCATGGTTGTCTTCACCGTCCGTTCGCACTAACACGTCCCAAAGGATGTAGGCGACGGCGACCACCAGCAGCCCGGCGGTTACGCGGTTCAGCTTTTGTCCGGTGACGTGCGTGATCGACTCGCTGCGGTCGACATCTTTTTCTTTCTTCAGCCCCTCAGGGGTCAGCTCGAAGGCCCAGGCAAAAAACAACGACAACGGAAAACCGAGGATGATGAAAAAGGCCAGAGTGGAGAGCACCCAGTCGGGCAAACGCAATGCCGGGCTCAGCACCTCGCCCACCTGGAGGATCAGCCAGCCGACCACGATATAGGCGGCGGCCACCTTGAATACGTTGCGACGCTTGAGCTCAGAAAATAGCTTCATTGATTATCGGGTCGTTTCTTGTGCCTGTTGGGGCCAGTCTACTCTCGCATTGGATTTCTGAGAAATAACACGCCACAAATGTCGCTGTTAAAGAAATGAAATAAGTTCCGTTTCGTATATGGACTCCTCCTGGTCCGCAAGAGATTTCGTATCAGACATAAGACGCGTATGTATATTCGGCTTTTCAATGGAGACGCTATCTCCCAGCCCTCAATGTATCTGGACTCGAGTTCGGTAAAGGGTCGTTAACGGCCCCTGACGGGCAGGCCAGCGCAGTTTCTGCTTCCCGGCGCATAGCAGAACTTCCCTGGGGGTAAATCTCAGGGAAGTTCAGTTCTCAGTTCGGCCAGAAGTGAACATTTCTTGATAGTCTGCAGCCAAAAACTATTTTTGTTTATTTGCTCCTAAGAAAAACGAACACGGTTGTTTGACCCTCATATTTCAAAATACCGTGCGCCGTGTACCGAAGAACATCATTCTCCAGGCTCGCAGAATCAGTTACGTCAAGCGTCTCATCGTAAAATTCGATCTTGTTTCCAGAGACTTTGTAACTACCGGTAAAAATGACTGACTCTGTATTGCTGGCTGATTCATTGCCTGAAAAATCGGCACAGCTCTTGCGCACTTCTGGCAGCGCGGCCCATCGGCTTTCGGAGTCCACAATCATCGTCGCACTCAGCACTTCCTCTTTGCACTTCCCGTCCGGACCAACCCATGAAACTGCAGGAAGTTTGCTGCCATTCACCTCAGTGAGCTTGTATGTTCCAGAGATATCCATGGGTGAATCCGAACCACCTGCGTGGAAGGTGGCTGCCCACAACATAAGAAAAACTGTCAATTTTCTGAATCTGAACTTCATGACTTTTCGCATCAAATGTGATCAGTACAAGATGAAACATCGTCCAAATTTCTGGATTCGATATTTGTCAGAACCGCTGCTGGATCGGGAGATTGGCGACTTCTCGGGCGCGGCTTGTTATTGATAATCTGGCGATGGAGTAGCGGCTGTGACCGCGTAACCCATTTTATAAAATTTTTTGCAGACTTGCGATTTGATGCAAGCTAATAGAGACATCTTAAAGTTCTGCTTCGGGTTGCGAGTTCAACCGATCGACGCAACACATTGGTTAAATCGTTCGGCTGGTGTCTCATAGTTTAGAGTTTTTCGCGGTCGTTCATTCAGCCGTCTTGCCACAGCGTTGAGCTTGGCCTGCGAGTGCACGGAGAGATCCATCCCCTTTGGGAAGTACTGCCGCAACAAGCGGTTGGTATTTTCATTAGAGCCTCTTTGCCAAGGGCTGCGTGGATCGCAGAAGTACACTTGGATGTCGGTCGCCAAAGTGAAGCTTTGGTGCTCCGCCATCTCGGAACCTCTATCCCAGGTCAGTGATTGGTAAAGCTCTTTGGGCAATATACGGGCTTGTTTGATCAAGGCTGCAATGACGGTCTTCGAGTCTTTGTTATCGACTTTGGCCAGCATCACGTAGCGCGAGTGACGTTCCACCCGTGTGGCGATTTGACTGTTCCTGCTACCGAACAGCAGATCACCTTCCCAATGGCCCGGAACGGCGCGATCCTCAGCCACCGCAGGCCGCTCGCGAATGGATACGGTGTTGGTGATCTGACCGAGCCCTTCGCCTTTCAGCGTCTTGTGCCGCGATCGTCGCATCGTGCGCTGACTGCGCAAATGCTGCAGTAGCTCCTTCTTCAAGGCGCCTCGAGCCTGGATGAACAGCGATCGGTAGATCGTCTCGTGCGACACCTGGTAGCTCTCGTCATCTGGGTAGGTGCGTTTCAACCACCCCGCAATCTGGTCCGGCGACCACTGCAGCGTGAGCTGGCGCGCCACGATACCCGCCAACGCACGGTTAACCACCAGTTTACAGCGCTTGGGGCGCTGCGCCCGAGTCCATGCAGCCTGCTCCGCTTGATTGGCTCGGTAGTCCTGCCGGCCACCGTTTCGGCGCAGTTCCCGGCTGACCGTTGACGGTGAACGTCCCAGCGCACTGGCAATCGAACGGATCGAATGGCCAGCCACGATGCCGCGCGAGATCTCCTCGCGTTCCGCCACGGTCAGGGCTAGCCGGGAGCGCCTTCGTTGGGGTGGTCTAATACCGCCAGTCTCGGCCAGGATGCGCCGCACGGCAGTGTGGCTACGTTCAAACAGGCGCCCAATGGTGTGGAGTGAATCGCCTTTCTGCCAGCGATCCCACATCAACGCTTTGTCCGCCTCAGAATAGTATCTTCTTGGCAGGTACTTCCCCATAAGCAACATCCTCCTCTCTATTCCTAGAGATTAGGTGTTGCATCCACCGGTTGAGCTCGCACTCGAAAGCAGAGCTTCGGCTTGATGAATAAGCCCCGACGCGCGCAGCCGGGCTCACGGCGCAAGGGGAACATTGTTTCCGATAGCCTGCCTGATCCTGGCGGCCGTGTATGTAGGAAAAGCGCTCAATCAAGCCAAGTTACCCAAATCCATTTCAGCAACAAAAAAGCCGCATCCATGCGGCTTAGTATTCCTCAAAACCTTTTTTATTATCAGTAGGTTAATTGGTGGCGTCCCCTAGGGGATTCGAACCCCTGTTGCCGCCGTGAAAGGGCGGTGTCCTAGGCCTCTAGACGAAGGGGACATTGGTGGAGCCAGGCGGGATCGAACCGCCGACCTCTACAATGCCATTGTAGCGCTCTCCCAGCTGAGCTATGGCCCCGAAAAGCCGACGCATCTTAATGTCTGGGCACCGGTGTGTCAATGCGCGGCCTAGCCAATTCCGGCCAGCACCGTTGATTCTGCAGCCCATTCCTGGATGGAGCGTCGCGCGGGTTTCATGGTCACCACGGAGTGCCCCTGACGGAGCAGGTAGTCCAACCAGCGGTCGAGCGCCCGGTTACGGCGCCAGGCACGCTGTAGCAGCTGTTTGGCCGGGTAGGAAGGATGCGCGGTTCGGGTGCAACCCTGGCCGGTGTTGAACGACGTGGCTTCGGCCATGTGCGCGTCGTGGTAGAAGCGGATATGCGCATCCGGTGCGTAGGTCCGGTCATCGTGTGCGCCGAACCTGTAGGTTAGTCGCATGAATGTCGTGTACGGGTGCCGCTCGATGATCTCCAACCGCAGCTCGGGCGAGCCGGCGACGCGCGATACCAGCGAGTCGTGATACGTCATCGCGTCGGGCAGCAGCAGGTGCAGCTGGCGATAAATCTCCTCCTGCACTTCCTGCAGCGCTTTCAGGGCCGGTTGCTTGCGCAGGCCGTTGGGCTGGCTGAACGAAACCATGGAAAAATCATAGCACAGGCTTCGGTCAATACATCTCGCGCTGCATGCCGAGATGCACCAGGATGCGACTGGCAATTTCCTCGATCGAACTGTGGGTCGTTGGAAACACTTCGATACCCTCCGCGCGCAGAAGGCTTTCGGCCGCATCCACTTCCCAGTGACACTGTTTCAACGATGCATAGGGGCTGCCGGGCCGCCGGGTCTCCCTGATCTGCGCCAGCCGGTCGGCGTCAATCATCAGACCCACCGTCTTGGCGCGGTGCGGGCGCAGATGAGCCGGCAGGTGCTGTTGCTCCAGATCCTTGTCGGTCAGCGGGTAGTTCGCGGCCTTGACGCCGAAATGCAGGGCCATGTACAGGCAGGTCGGGGTCTTGCCGGTCCGGGAAATTCCAACCAGGATCAGGTCCGCGTTGGTGTAACTCAGACTGATCCCGTCGTCGTGGGTCAGCGCGTAGTTGGTCGCCTCCATGCGGTCTTCGTAGCGGTCGGAATTGGCCACGCCATGGGCCCGGCCCACGGACGACTGGCGGCCTACGTCCAGAGCTTTTTCCAGGGTATTGAGAAAGTCCGCGAACAGGTCCAGCGTGATGCCCCGACTGCCTGAAAACAGGGAACGGGTCCGGTCGTCGATGATAGAGATGAAAACAATCGCCGGCGCGCCGTCCTCGGCGCAAGCTCGGTTGATTCGGGCGACCGCATCCCTCGCTTTTTCAGGATTGTCGACAAACGGGATGCGGAATTGCCGGAACGTGACGCCGGGAAACTGGGTCAACAGGCTGTGCCCCACTGTTTCCGTGGTGATGGCCGTGCCATCCGAGATGAAGAACACCGTGCGACGCATTTTTGCCCTGTAGTATCATCCCTTGTCACGCAACGGGAGCATTACTGGTGAACCACTATATCGCATGGCTGCACGAACTGGGCATGGGAGACCTGGAATCCGTTGGTGGCAAGAACGCCTCGCTGGGCGAAATGATCAGCCAGTTGTCCGACCTTGGGGTTGCCGTGCCGGGCGGGTTTGCCACCACGGCGCACGCGTTTCGCGAGTTCCTGGCCCAGTCCGGGCTGGGTGAACGCATTCAGGCACGACTGGCATCGCTGGACACTGCGGACGTCAACGCGCTGGCCGAAGCCGGCGCCGAAATCCGCCGCTGGATCTCAGAAACGCCCTTCCAGCCAGACCTGGAGACGGCGATCGACGCGGCCTGGGAATTGCTGTGCGAGGCGGCAGGCGCTCCCCCGTCGGTCGCGGTGCGCTCCTCGGCGACCGCCGAAGACCTGCCGGATGCTTCCTTCGCCGGTCAGCAGGAAACATTTCTCAATGTGCGCGGCCTGGCCGAAGTCAAGGCGAAGATCCTCGACGTATTTGCCAGCCTGTATAACGACCGGGCGATTTCCTACCGCGTCCACCAGGGATTTGAGCATTCCGGGGTCGCCCTCTCCGCCGGCATCCAGATCATGGCGCGCTCGGATCTCGGCGCCAGCGGCGTGCTGTTTACCCTGGATACCGAGTCCGGCTTTCGCGACGCGGTCTTCATCACGGCCTCCTATGGCCTGGGCGAAACGGTCGTCCAGGGCGCGGTCAACCCCGACGAGTTCTACCTGTACAAGCCCGCGCTGCGCTCCGGGCACGACCCGATCCTGCGGCGCAATCGCGGTTCGAAGGCCATTGAAATGGTGTACAGCAAGCGCGCGGGGGGCGGCGTGGAAACCCGCGATGTCGATGCGGCGCGGCGCCTGCAGTTCAGCATCAGCGATGCGCAAGCCATCGAGTTGGCGCGGCAGGCGCTGATCATCGAGGAGCACTACGACAAACCGATGGATATCGAGTGGGCGCTGGACGGTGCTTCCGGCAAGCTCTATATCGTCCAGGCCCGGCCGGAAACGGTCAAGAGCCACAGCAGCGGCAACCGGGTCGAGCGATACCGCTTACAGGAGCGAGGCGAGGTGTTGTGCGAGGGGCGCAGCATCGGTCAGCGCATTGGCAGCGGCCAAGCCAGGATCATCCAGTCCATCGGGCAGATGGACGAAGTGGGCGCCGGTGAGGTGCTGGTGACCGACATGACGGACCCGGATTGGGAGCCCATCATGAAGCGCGCCGCAGCGATCGTTACCAACCGCGGCGGCCGCACCTGCCATGCGGCCATCATTGCGCGTGAGCTGGGCATCCCCGCGGTAGTCGGTTGTGGTGATGCAACGGAGCGCATCCCGGACGGTGCCGGCGTGACCGTTTCCTGCGCCGAAGGCGACACCGGGTTCGTATACGACCGGGAACTGGGTTTCGAAATCCAGGCCGATGCGCTCGATGACATGCCCGAGCCGCCACTGAAAATCATGATGAACGTCGGCAATCCCGACCGCGCCTTTGACTTCGCACAGATTCCGAACGCTGGTGTCGGCCTGGCGCGACTGGAGTTCATCATCAACCGGATGATCGGTGTGCACCCCAAGGCGCTGCTTGAGTATGGGTCGCTCGACGCAGCCACGCGCGATACGGTACAACGCAAGATCGCCGGCTATCCGGACCCGGTTTCCTTCTATGTCAGCCGCCTGGCCGAAGGCATAGCGACCATCGCGGCGGCCTTCGCGCCGGCCCCGGTCATCGTGCGCCTGTCGGATTTCAAGTCCAACGAATACGCCAACCTGATCGGTGGACGTCTGTACGAACCGCAGGAAGAGAACCCGATGCTGGGTTTTCGCGGCGCTGCCCGTTTCGTTTCGGAAAGCTTTCGCGACTGCTTCGAACTGGAGTGCCGGGCCATGCGCAAGGTGCGGGAGGACATGGGTTTGGCCAACGTCTGGGCCATGATTCCGTTCGTGCGAACACCCGCAGAAGGTCTCCAGGTGATCGAAGTGATGCGCGAATTCGGGCTGGAACGGGGCAAACACGAGCTGCGTATCATCATGATGTGCGAACTGCCCTCCAATGCCTTGCTGGCCGACCAGTTCCTGGACATCTTCGACGGCTTTTCGATCGGCTCCAACGACCTGACGCAGCTCACGCTGGGCCTGGACCGGGATTCCGGCTTGATCGCGCACCTGTTCGACGAGCGCAACGACGCCGTGAAGGCGCTGCTCAGCATGGCCATCGAGGCCTGTCGCAAGCGCGGCAAGTACATCGGAATCTGCGGCCAGGGTCCGTCGGACCACCCGGAACTGGCCCGCTGGCTGCTGAAACAGGGCATCGAAAGCATTTCGCTTAACCCGGATAGCGTGGTGGACACCTGGCTGATGCTGGCCGGGAAATAGGGGCGAGTCTGGGGTCGCGCGATGCGGGCGCAAGCAGGGATCGCTTGTTGAAAAGTCCAATTGCTGGACTGGCAGTCTCAAATAAAAAAGCCCGGCGAAAGCCGGGCCTTTTCATGCTTTCCAATGACGCAGGCTTATTTGCGCCCAAACGTCCAGTCAATTTGCGCCCAGAGTTCACGCCCTACGGGGCTGTAGTTGTAGCGGGAGAAACCTGGCCAACTTGGCCAGCTGTCATCCAGGCGCGGCTTTGCATCCGTGATGTTGTTACCAATCGCGCTCAGGCGGATGCTATCCGTGACATCCCACGAAATTGACATGTTGTATGTCCAGAGATCCGACAGACGGCCGGTTTCATCCCATCTCGGGATACTGCCGACATTGGTGCCGAATAACGTGGTGTTCCAGTTTCCAATATCCCAACTCACCGAACCACGGAAGCGGTGACGGAAGTCATAGTTACCCGGGTCATCACGCCAGTGAACCTGTATATCATCTTCCGGGAATTCCTGTATCTTGGCTGACAGGACGTGCGTGTAGGTAGCCTGAAACCTCCAGCGGCCCACCCTTTCGGTCAGCAGTGAGTAGTCGATAGAGGCGTCGATACCCTTTTGCTCCTGCAAGGTGCGATTTATCGGGCCGATTGTCACCGAGTCAATCGTATCGTCGACAGGCGAGCCGGGCTGATCCAGACGCTCAATGCGAGCCAGAATTCTTCGGCATTCCTCCGAGTTTGAATCGACCGGCGTACCGCCAATGGTCATACCGAGTCTGCAGTCGGCTTCATCCTGCAGCAAACCATCAATGCTCAGGTCATTCACGATTCCTTCTAGCTTGATGTTATACAGGTCCGCGCTGAAATTGAGATTATCAAAAACTTCCCACACAAAACCCACCGTCCAGGACTCACCTTCTTCCTCTTCGAGGTTGATATTTCCCTGCCGGTTACCGGCAATCTGGTCAGAGGAATGAGTGCAGTCGGGGAAAGAAGAATCGGGTTCGTCACGGCGGCACAGGTAATAGTCTGTAACGCTGGTGAAGAATCCACTGGGGTCAGCAAACAGGTAGTGCATGTCCGGGGCACGGAAACTGGTGCCATAGGTTCCGCGCAGCAGCATAGAACGGAAAGGACGCCACTCGATGCCGGCTTTCCAGGTCGGGGCGCCACCGACGTCCGAATCATCTGAATACTCGTCGTAGCGAGCTGCCAAAGGCACGGTCAAGCTGGGAAGCAGCGGGATCCGCACTTCGGCGCCAATAGCATACCGATCACGTTTGCCGCCGCCACCTGTACCACTTCGACCCCACCAGCCGTTGCCGGTCTGGTCGAGCATCCTGCTATCCGGAATCATCTTATATTCCTGGGTGGCCCATTCGGCTACTGCCGCAAAACCTACAGCGCCGGCCGGCATGTCAAATAACTCACCACTGGTCGTAAATTGGAGCGTGTCATTGGTGGACTCTCCGTCCGTGCGACCCAGACCAGACAACTCCGCGACCAAGTCAGGTGTCATCGGTGTGTAGAATCGCTCCATCCAGTCCGCGGGAACATCAAACCACGGGATACCAAAAGCGGATTTGTCCGGGTTATAGGGGCCCAGGAAGTACTCATCAATGAGTTCTTCTTTAAAGTAGAACTGCGTATTCGTTGAGTTGTATTCGCTATGTGTATAGGCCGCACTCCAGTCCCACAGGGAATCGCCGAAGCCACCCTGCAAACCGACTGTGATGTCCATTGAATCTTCTTCGAACTGGCTTGCCTGGTTCCCTGTTTCCGACGGCTGGAATATGCGCTGGAGAAGGCCAAGCGCAGCCGCTTCACCAAGGAATTCCCTGCCGGCGTCGCCGTTAGGGCCGGTATCGCCCGGGTTCCAAAATACCGATGGGCTGCCCCACCAGCGACGGAAGCCCTGAGATTCTATGGAACCGTCGCTGTAAAGCAGTTGCGCAAAGAGGTTCATATTGTCGGTCAATTCAAAATTGAAGTTTCCGTAGACCGTGAACTCTGTTCTCTGGTTGCGGATCGATTCATCACCGGTGGCGTCCCGGCCACAGTAATAACCCGTGCTGGAGGAACGGAATGAATACTCCAGATCCTGGAAAGGAGCGCAAGCAGCTTCGCCGGGGTCCTCATAGGACATTCCATTGCCATCCCAGTCGTAGCCAAAGCGATCGCTGATATAGAGCAATGAACGGGTGTTGGCTTGAACTGCACCTGGAATGTCTGTGAAATCATCAAGCCAATCGCGGTCTTTACCGTAAATGGGGTCGCGGTCGAGATACTCGAGAGCGTACACGGCAGTCCAGCGGTCACCTTCGAATCCGCCGACCAACTGGAATCGATAGTTGTCGCCACCTTCGGTTGTCGTACCTGCCCGGGCTGTCGCGGTATGCCCGTCATAGCGTGTCTTGGTGATGATATTGATAACGCCAGCAATCGCATCGGAACCGTAGATCGCGGATGCGCCGCCGGTAAGCAGCTCGATTCTTTCGATTGCTGCGACGGGAATCTGCTGCAGGTTTACAAAGTTGCTCTCACCGTTAAATGGGAATGGATAGTCAGCCACTCGACGGCCATTCAGAAGGATCAATGTCCGGCCAGGCCCCAGGCCCCTCAGGTTCAACTGGGGTGCGGCCGGTGTAAACTGGTTGGTAAACACCTCGCCCTGGGTAATACCGGTTGTCTGGGTCAAAGAATTCAGGGCATCGAATACCGTCACGAAACCTTCACTCTCGATTTCTTCGGCCGTGATGACAAACACCGGGCTGGCGCCCTCCAGGTCAGTCTGCTTGATACGCGAACCGGTGACCACGATCGCGTCGAGCTTGGTCGCGTCCTCGTCTGCATCCTCGTCCGCCTCCTGCGCCCACGCGCTGCCGGCCATGAACACCGACAGAGGCACCAGAAGCAAAAGCGGCCAACGAAGTTTGTTGAAAAAATTTTCCCTGCTTTTCATCGGGTCTCTCCCAATTGGGTTGACTGAGATTTAATGTTCCTGCCGAAATTTGGGTTTCGATCTTTTTGGCCGATCGCGGAACTTTCCGGAAAGATTACGGCCTGACCTCATTAAATTTGCGTTAAATCACTCGCAATCCTCGCAAGAAAACGCGTCATTTGCAACCACCGAAGTCACCCATGTGCGATCGGTAGTGACGCAACTCCTGAATCGACTCGCGGATATCCGCCAGTGCTTCGTGACGGCTCTCCTTGACGAAGGATTCCAGAACGTGCGGCGCCCACCGCCGAGCCAACTCCTTTAACGTGCTCACGTCCAGGTTGCGGTAGTGAAACCAGCGCTCCAGTTCGGGCATCAGGCGGACGAGAAAGCGCCGGTCCTGGCAGATGCTGTTGCCGCAAAGCGGCGACGCGCCCTGCTCCGTCCACGCGGACAGGAATTCGAGCGTATCGCGCTCCGCTTCATACATACTGACCGCGCTTTGCAGCACCCGCTGCCACAGGCCGGAGGCCGTGTGGTGTTCCGTGTTCCAGTTGTCCATGTTGTCCAACACGGACTGCGGATGCCGAATTGCGCAAACCGGGCCCACGGCGAGCTCGTTTAGGTCCTGGTCGGTTACGATGGTGGCGATCTCGAGGATCGAGTC
>Ga0209536_100012779_pt1 | contig 12175 bp, 7 predicted proteins | sample DeeMarSeWOR28_12_FD_187461 | JGI IMG/M metagenome (GOLD analysis project Ga0209536, IMG submission 187461) | Marine sediment microbial communities from White Oak River estuary, North Carolina - WOR-2-8_12 (SPAdes) (version 2) | ecosystem: Environmental > Aquatic > Marine > Intertidal zone >...
AAAGAACCTGCGAGTCGAGGGACGACATGATGGCGGCGAACACCCCGGCGGCCAGGAAGCCCGCGAGGATGTCGGGAGCGTGCAGGCGGATCAGGCGAACCAGGATCGAGCTGGCCGCGGGGCCCTGAAGGTCGGGGAAGTCGAGGTGTCCCAGGACACCCAGCAGCACGCTCGGCAGCCACACGGCGGTCAGGCATAGCGGGTACCCGATCATCGGAAGGCGGAACGTCCGGGCGCTGCGGGCCGTCAGCCAGTGCATGAAGATGTGGGGGAACATCCCGACGGAAAGTGGAATGCAGGTGTAGGTCAAGAGCTTCAGCGGTTCGATGTGGTCACCCATCATCAGGAGGTCGGGGCGGCTCTCCCCCACCCGGGCCAGGGCGGCGTCGAGCCCGTCCAGCTTGCGCACGATCCAGAAGTAGGTCATCCCTCCCAGAACCATGAACACCATCGTCTGAAAGGTGTTCACCCACGCGGTGCCACGCAAACCGCCGTAGGTGACGTAGGCCATGACCACCACGCATACGGCGAGGCTGCCGGCCCATTCCGGAACGCGGCCACCGCTGATCTCGCTCAGGGTCACCCCGCTACCCATGACGCCGATCAGGAGATACGGGATCAAGAGGAGGATGAGGACGACGAACAGCATCAGGCCCAGGGCGTCGGATCCCCAACGCTCCCGGAAGTACTGCACCTGGGTGACGAACCCGCGTCGCTTGCCGATCATCCACAAACGGATCCCGATGAAATAGAAGACGACCGGAACGACCAGCGCCGACGACGACCCCATGAGGGCGAAGACCGAGATCCCCGTCCGGTAGGCTTCGCCTGACGCCCCCAGCAGCGAGAACGCGGTCATGTGCGTCCCGAACAGGGACATCAGCAAGAGGAACGGTCCGATGGTGCGGGTGGCGAGGAAGTAATCCTCGCCGGTTCCCCGGAACAGCCGGTGACTGAATCCCCCGATCGCGAGGACCAGGAACAGGTAGACCAGGACGACGGTGAGGGTCATGGCTCCGAGCGGCCGGAAAACGGCCACCCGAACCGTACCAGCAGCGCCATGAAGACGGCCACGACCCCAGCGTAAACGACGTGGTACAGCAGGCTCACCGGGAGTCCGAGCACGATCGTGGGGTCGCCCCTCAACCAGGTGTCGTTATGGAGAAGGTAGACAACGACGAGCCCGGCGTACAGGGACCATCGTACGGACCTCGACTTCACGCGGGCTTCTCGTCGGGTGGCTGGAGCCGCCGGGGCTCGGGTAGGTCGTACATCTCCGCCATCGACTCGAACAAGCCCTCCACCGGTCGGCGGAAGACGTTTCCGATGAGCAGGTTCACGAGCGCATCGCGGCAGTCGGGGAACCGCTGCAGGAACTTCGGGAAGCTGAAGTCCCTGTCGTAGTAGGCGTAGACCAGGCGGCGCATCGCCTCCATGCCCGCGAGGTACCTATCGCCGTGGGCGCCGAGGGCCGCAGCCGAGAGGTCGTGCTTCTCGAACGCCTGCAGGATCGAGTCGGCGGCCAACTCCCCGGACGTCAGGGCGAAGAAGACGCCTGTCGAGTAGACCGGATCGAGGAATCCGAAGGCGTCGCCGGCCAGGACCCAGCCGTCACCGGCGATGCGCTTCGAAATGTACGAGAAGTCACGGATGACGCGGGCTTCCTCGAGCCGGCGCGCGGGCTTCAACCGCTCCTGAAGCGCGCTGCACCGGTCGAGCTCTTCATCCAGGACCGCCTGGGGGTCGGCGCCCCGACCGCGGATCAGGTATTCGACCGGCCCCACCACCCCGACGCTCACCACGTTGCCGGGGAGCGGGATGAACCAGAACCACGACTTGTGCTCTGCGGTCCAGAAGATCAGTGTTGCGCCCTCGTCGATGCCCTCGTCTCGGACCGCGCCCCCGTAGCGAGAGTAGATCGCGGAATGGTGTAGCTTGGGATCGATGGTCCGCAAGTCGAACTTCCTGGCCAGCACCGAGCTCTGGCCGCTGGCGTCCACAACGACCCGTGCATCGATCCTCCGGCGGTCGCCGTCGGGAAGCTCGACCCGAACGCCTGCGGCTCGGCCGCCCTCGAGGATCACGTCCCTGACGTTGACGCCCAGTAGGATCTCCGCCCCCGACTCTTTCGCGTTGTCGAGCAGCAGCTCGTCGAACTCGGCGCGGTCCACCTGCCAGGTCAACGCGCTGTCGCCTTTCTCCACCTCGGAGAAATAGAACGGGACGCTCGAACGTCCGCTCCCGGAGAAGAACTGCACGCTGGCCTTTCGGGGAAAGTGGCTCGATTTCAACCGGTCGAGGACGCCGAGGCGCTCGAACGTCCAGTAGGTGGCCGGCATCAACGACTCGCCGATTCGGAAGCGCGGAAAGGTCTCGCGGTCGGCGAGCAGCACACGGTGCCCCTCCCTGGCCACCAAGGCGGCGACCGTGGAGCCCGCCGGCCCACCCCCGATCACGACGACGTCGTAGGAATCCGTCGCTTTCTTCACAGCGACCCTCGCCCCCCGAAACCTATAGAAACATGCATTCAACAACTTGCAACGTAAACGGGGACACTCTCATTTTCAACCCGAAATGAGTCAGGATTCCAGGTATCGAGACGAGGGAAGATACGCGTCTGCCTCATTTGAGGTAGGCAAAGAGTGTGTCCCCTTTCAGAAGCGGTACTGGAAGCTGGCGTAGGCTGCGAAGGGGTCGGCGGGGATTACCGATTGCGCGCCGAAGCCGCGGATCTCGTACTCCTGGTCGGTGAGGTTCCTCAGATTCAGCTGCAGACGCCAGGCCTTGATGTCGTAGTAGATCAGGGCGTCGAGGACCAACGTGGAATCGATCTCGAACGCGTTGTCCTCGGCGATGTACTGGCTGCCGATGTAACGGGCGCCACCGCCTACGCCGATGCCGTTTCGGAAGCCGTAGCTGACCCACAGGTTCGCGAGGTTCTTCGGCACGAACGCAGGGGTGTTTCCGGAGCGGTCCACGGGACCGAAGACGGGACCGTTCTGATCGAAACCGATGATCGTGAACTCGGTGAAGTTGGTCAGCTCGGCGTCGATGTAGGCGTAGGTAAAGAAGGTCCTCAGTCGAGGGATCGGTTCGGCCGCGATCTCGAGCTCGACGCCGTCCGAGCGCTGGTCGCCGACCTGCTGGCTGAAGCCGTTGTCGTCGGGGATGGCGATGTTCTCGCGATCGAGGCGGTAGACCGCGAAGGTGGTCCGGAGCTTCTCCCCAAGGAAACCCTTCTTGACGCCGATCTCCACCTGCCGGCTCTCTTCGGGTTTCAGGTCTCCGCTGACCCGCGGCGAGGCCGGCGCGAACGACCTGCCGCTGTTGGCATACAGCGACAGGCTCGGCGTTGGCGCGTAGATCACACCTAGCATCGGGCTGACGTCGCTGTCGTCGCGAGAGACGTCGTTGACTCGATCCTCGTAGTCGATGTTGTCGTAGCGCGCGCCCACCAGCAGCTGGACTCTCTTCGACAGCTTCATCTGGTCGATGACGTAGGGCGCGATCACGACGCTGCGGGCGTCCGCGGCACCGGGAGTGTTGGGATCGAGGAAGTCGATGGGGTCCATCGAGGGACGCGCGGTGGCGAGCTCCACCGGGTCGAACAGATCGATTGGCAGCAGTGCCCCGGCCTCGAGGGTGTACTCGTCCCCGAGCCAGGCCGTCTCGAGGCCCACCAGCAGCTCGTGGGTGACGGGTCCGGTCTCGAGCTTCATCACGGCCTCGAACTGGTTTCCCGCGAACTGTTGCAGGTCGTCGAGCGCGGTCAGGGTGCGGTAGACCTCGGGCGCGCCCGTAACCTGGTTCGGGAAGACGCCGTTGAAGATCGTGCCGTCGGTCTCCCAGTCGAGGCTTCGGTAGTAGGTCTTGTTCCGGAGGGTCAGCGTGTCGTCGATCCGGTTCTCGTAGTCGATCTGGAAACGGCCGAGCCTCTGGTCGGAGAAGTCGTAGGGCGACTGGTACGAGCGCTGCCGCGGAACATCGGGTATCTCGCCGTTGTAGATCGGTAGCCCGCTGTCGGGACCGTACTCGGCGCGGACGTACTCGAGGTTGAAGTTGAGCGTCGAGGCTTCGCCGATCTTCCACGCGAAGCCGGGGTTGATCGCCCAGACGGTGCTCTCTTTGTCGTCGCGGTAGTTGTCCGATTGTTCCCACAGACCGTTCAGGCGGAAGTTCCCGGTGCCTTCCATCGCCATCTGGTTCCAGTCGAGCGCGCCACGGACGGTGCCGAAGCTGCCGACCGTCCCGGTGAGGTTGGCGAAGGTGTTGGGCACGGGCTGCTTCCGGACGATGTTGACGGCCCCCGCCAGCGGGTTGGGGCCGTACAGGTAGCCGCCGGGTCCCTTGAGCACCTCGACGCCTTCGGCGTTGTAGAGCTGGTAGGTGGTGGCTTCGGGCTCCTGGACGCCGTCGGTCATCACCATGCCGCTGGTGAGAGAGTCGAATCCGCGCAGGGTGAAGTAGTCGAAGATCCCCGATCCGGTCTGGACGTTGACGCCGCTGACGTTGTGCAGCGAGTCGCCGAGGTTGACGGCGTGCTGCTCGCGAAGAAGCGAATCGCTGACCACGCCGATATTGGCAGGGGTGAGATTCAGCGGCACCGGCAGCCTGGTCGCGATAGTGTTGGAGGTCGGGATGAAGGAGTCGTTGACCTCGACGTACTCGGTGAGGTCGGAGCTCTGTTCGTCTCGTTTCTCGTCCGTCGACTCGTCGGGCCGCGCTCGAGGGGTTTCCTCGGAGGGCTCGTCGGCCCACGCCGGGCCGGAGAGGGCTGCGCACAGGGCGATGGGCAGGGTCCATCTCACTTCGTCACCTTCAGGGCCACCATCTCGTTCTCGTCGCGGACGAACAGTCGCCCGCCGCTGAGGGTCGGAACGGTCCACGTCTTGCCCTTGAACAGCTGCACTCGCCCCTTCTCGCGGTAGGCCTCCGGAGAAGCCTCGACCAGCACGAGCTGTCCTCTATCCCCGAGAACGATCAGGTGACCGTCGGCGAGCATCAGCGACCCGTGCCCCAGGTCGCGCTCGCGCCACCGCATCTCCCCGGTCTTGGCGTCGATGCACTTGATGTTCTTGTTGTCGAAGCCGTAGATGAAGCCGTCGAGGTAGATCGACGAGCTGAACTGGTTCTTCATCTCACGGTTGACCCAGACCTCATCGACCTTCATCGTCCTGGCGTCACCGGAGATCTTCAGCAGTGCCGCGCCGGTGTCGTAGCCGGACGACACGAACAGTCGATCCGGTGCGATGAAGATCGGCATCGCTGCGTTGACGTCCCACGACGTCGTCCAGGGCTTCTGCCAGTAGACCTTTCCCGTGTCCGGCGCGACGGAGTAGAGCTTCTCGGCGGTAAAGAAGACGGCCTGTTTGACGCCGTCGGTGGTCATGAGGTACGGCGTCGAATACCCGGCCTTGCCGGTACCGGACCTCCAGACCTCCTCGCCGCTCGTCTTGTAGAACGCCGCCATCAGGACCTCGGGGCCGCCCACCTCCAGCAGCAGGAGGTTGCCGACGATCACCGGGGATCCCGACATCCCCCACTTCGGAATCTTGGCCTTGTAGCTCTCGACGAGGTCGCGCTGCCAGAGCGCGACGCCGTCGGAGGTGCCCAGGGCAGAGAGCACGCCGTTGGCGGTGACCGCGTAGACGATGTCGCCATCGACGGTGGGCGTCGATCTGGGACCGTCCCCCTGGCTGTCCTTCCACTGGCGTCCGGCGTCGAAGGTCCAGATCTCTTTGCCCGAGGTGGCGTCGAAGCAACCGACGAAGGTCTCCCCGCCTCGGCCGAACATCGTGTAGAGCCGATCGCCCACGACCGTGATTCCGGAGTAACCGTTGCCGAGCTCGGTCTTCCACAGTTGCTCCGGCCCCCCGCCCGGCCACTCTTGCAGCAGCCCCTTCTCGGCGGAAATACCGTTCTGCTCGGGCCCCCGGAATTGCGGCCAGTCGGCAGCCACCACAGCGGTGCCGGCGAGCGTCGCGACCAGGGCCGCCATGGCGAGCTTCGTCAACTCCTTTGGCATCTCGGACTCCTCACTACGTGTAACGGGCATTGCGGTATTCCGGTGCGTAGAAAACCGGTAGCAGCTGATCCACCCGGAGGAGACCCTGGCGCGTCAGCCGAACCTCGTCTCCGTGAATCTCCAGCATTTTATCGGCTTCGAGGTTCCCGAACGCGGAGCGGAACTCGGCGAGAATCTCGACGCCGAACTTCTCTCGGAAGTATTCGGAACCGATGCGTCCCAGCTTGAGCTGCAGGATCGTCTCCCGGGTCAGACGCTCCTGCTCGCTGATCGCGAAGGCGCGCTCGACCGGCAGCTCATCGGATTGCAGGCGGGCGAGGTACCCTCCCCAGCTCGAGACGTTCTGGAAGTGGACTCCGCTCACGTGGGAAAACGACGACACGCCGGCACCGATCATGTCGGTCCCCTGCCACACCGAGTCGCGGTAGACGAACCGGGCCGGCTTGCCGCGCTTGACGACGGTGTAGGCGCTCGAGACCTCGTACCCGGCGGCCTCGAGCTGCTCGAAGGCGTAGGCGTGCCACTCCCGTTTGAGCCGCCAATCGGCGACCGGGGGTCCCCCCCCCGAGATCAGCTCTCGGGAATAGACCGTGTTGTAGGGAAGCTCCATCTGGTAGATCGTCACGCTGTCGGCGGCGGTGTCGACGGTCTTCCGTACCGTATCTTTCCACGTCTCCCAGGTCTCGCCCACCATGCCGGCGATGAGATCGACGTTGAGCTGGTCGAAATCCAGGTCGGCAATCCACGGCAAGACCCGGGCAATCTCCTTGGAGACGTGGGCGCGTCCGTTCTCACGCAGGATATCGTCGTTGAAGTTTTCGATGCCGAGACTCAGCCGCGTCACCCCGACCTCGCGGACCGCCTCCGTACGAGGGCGCGTCAAGGTCCCCGGCTCGCACTCGAAGGTCACCTCCTCGGCGTCGTCCCACACCAGAAGGTCCCGGAGGCGTCGCACGAGGCTCCGCAGGTGCTTCGAGCTGATGTACGACGGCGTACCGCCGCCGAAGTAGATGAACTTCAGCGGCCTGCCGGCGATCGCGGGCTTGTCGGCCACAAGACGAGCTTCGTTGACGACCGCGTCGAGGTAGCCCTCGATATCCCGGGCGTTCTTGTCGGTGTAGACCCGGAAGTAGCAGAACTTGCAGCGCTTGCGACAGAACGGGATGTGGACGTAGAGGCCGAGGGTCGCGCCCGGAACCGGCGGGGAATCGAGGGCGAGCTGCACCGCCGGCACCGCCTCGTCCGACCAGAACGAATACGGCGGATAGTTCGACACGAAGACGCTGCCGACCTCGGTTTCGGTCGGTGTGCCGACCGTTGTCGCGGGTTCGCCGTTGCTCATCGTTGCAGGTCTCGACTTCTTCACTTTTTGGTGCCGAAGCAGTACAACTGCCCGTCCACGGTGCCGATCAGCAGCCTGCCGCTCGCGATGCTCGGCGACGCGAGAATCGGCGACCCGGTGTCGAAGCTCCACGCCGGCTCACCCGATTCTATCGCGAGAGCGAGAATCTCGCCGCTCGATGAGGCCACGTAGATCCGGTCGCCGGCGATGACCGGCGATGCATCGATCTTGCCCCGCGCGGCGTAGGTCCACCTGGCCTCGCCGGTCTTCGGATCGAGGGCGTGAACCGTCTTGTCCCGTCCCCCGACGACCACCAGGTCCTCACGAACGGCCGCCGAGGAAAGGTACGGGAACTCGCGCTCCGGGTTGCGATAGCGCCACACGACCTTGCCGCCTTCGAGATCGACCGCCAGGACCTCGTTCTCGAAGGTGCCGATGTAGGCGCGACCGTCCAGGGTCGCGGGGCTCGCTCCGGTGTAACCGCCGAGCTCGACCTTGACGGTCTCGACGCCGTCCTCGACGCGGCAGAGCCTGAGGTAGCCGTCGCAACCCGCCGAGGCCACCGTTCCATCGATGATGGCCGGCGTGCCGTAGACGTAGCCCTCGGTCTCGATCTTCCAGCTCAGTGACCCGTCGGCGGCGGCCAGGGCGTAGAGGTACTGATCGTGGGAGCCGAAGATGACCTTGCTGCCGGCAACGTTGGGCGACGAGACGATCTCGGCTTCCGCCTCGAAGGTCCAGCGAGCCTTGCCACTCGTCGCGTCGACGGCGTGCAAGACTCCCGCGCCGTCGCCGAAGTAGACCGTGCCGTCGTGGAAGGTCGGGGACGACTTGATCTCCTCGCCGGCCTCGTAGGCCCACAGGGCCTTCCCGGTCGAGAGGTCGATGGCGTGTAGCGTGCCACCCAGCGAACCGACCCACGCTCTGCCGGCGACGACCGCGGCGGTGGACTCGATACCCTCCTCGACCTCGAAGACCCACAGCGGCACGAGATCGTCGCCGAGCCGCTCCGGCGAGACGCCGGTCAGGCGTGAGTCTCCCCGGAACATCGGCCACCCTTCCGGAGGGGCCGCGCTCTCGCCGCCCGCCGCCACCGGCGGAGGCCCGCTCACACCGAGTGCAATCGCGAACAGGGCGATGAGGATCTCAGTACGCCGCTTCATAGAGCTCCAACAACTCGTTCTGCGCGACCGGGCGGGGGTTGAACCCGGCGGTCCACTGCTCCGCCGCCTCCGCCGCCAGGCGCGGCAGCAGATTGTGCGGCACGCCGCACTCTCGCAGATTCTCTGGCAGCCCCGCGATCTCTTTCAGATCCAGGATCCGGTCGTAGAGAGAAATGCCGCGACCCTCCGCCCGCGTGCCGCGATGAAGCTCGCCGTAGAGCTCGCCGACCTCGGCGATGTTGAATCGCACCGTCGGAGGGAGCATCAGCCCCACCGCGATTCCGTGGGCCACCCCGCACCTCGCGGTGAGCGGATTGGCGCACGCGTGCGCGGCTCCGAGCATCGAGTGCTCGATGGAGGCCCCGGCCAGCAGGGCGCCGACCTGCACTCGACTGCGGGCCTCGACATCGCCGGGCGACCGCAGTGCGGTGGGCAGGCTCCACTCCAGGAGTCGCCACGCTTCCCTGGCGAAGGGCTGGGAGACGGGGTTGCGGCGCGTCGAGACGTAGCTCTCCACCGCGTGCGAGACGGCGTCGATGCCGGACACGGCGGCGACCGCGCCCGGCACCGTCGCGGTCAGCCTCGGGTCCAGGATGACGCTTCGGAACCTCGCCTTGCGATCCCCGCAGGCCATCTTGACCTTGGTCTCTTCCCTCGAGATGAGGGCGTACGACTGCATCTCGCTTCCTGTGCCGGCCGTGGTGGGCACGCCGACCGACGGCAGCATCGGCTTGGTCGCCTTGCCGAAGCCCCAGTAGTCTTCCATCCGACCGCCCTGGGTGACGAGGAAGTTGACTCCCTTGGCGCAATCCATGACGCTTCCGCCGCCGAGGCCCACAATGCACTCGACTTCATGTTCCGAAGCGACCCGGGTCGCTTCCTCGACGATGCGGGTCGTCGGGTTTTCCATGACGCGGTCAAAGACGTGCGCCTCGATGCCGGCTTCTTGGAGGAAGCGCACCGCGCGGTCGGCGTGACCGGTTGCGCTCACGCCCTTATCGGTGACCACCAACACACTCGAGGCGCCCAGATCCCGTACCAGATCACCGAGATGCCGCAACCCACCCGGCTCGCACACCACACGGATGGAGTCGAACTCGACGTCCCAGCTCCCGCGACGAACCAGAGTTTCGAGCTCGAACCTCACGCTCCCCTCATGGGGTCAAGTCGTTTCATTGGAATTCGACTCACGGGATCCATGCGTATCGATAAAAGAAAAGACCTGACCCCTTCAGACGGCGGTTTGGAAGGCTCGGCGGTGGTACAGGTGGTCGAACAGGTTCCCTTCGTGGGGTTGATCCCACGACACCTTCGTGGTGGAGAAAGCACCCAGGTTGAGGCGCTCGACGTCGGAGCAGCCCAGGAGCTCGCGTTTGAGGTCGGAATCGTCCGTCAGCGCCGTTGCGACCAGGGTCGGACCGATCTTTTCCAGAAGCGTCTCCTGGGGCGTTTCGACCACCGCGACGAACGGGAACAGGAACTCGGAGGCAGCCAGCGGGTGGCACGGATCGTCGCACCACACCACCGTCGGCAGCAAGAAGGTGCAGCCACCGGCCTCCGCGACTCGATCGCCGGGGCGGTGCCTGGCCGTGAGGTCCTCCGCCCCAGGCTGTTTCAGGTGATCGTCGATGTAGGCCGAGACGCGGCGGGCGACCTCGGGGTTGGGAAAAGCCGCCAGCCTGGCGTCGGGATCGTCGAGAGGCTTCGCCTCGATCGTCGCCAGCTTCTCGGCCAGGGCTTCGGCAATCTCCCTGCCGTGGCGCGTCGTCCAGACGCCCGAGGCGTTGATGCACGACCGACCGCCGTTGTCGGTGACGGAGGCCACCATCAGTTCGAGGTACTCGCTCCAGCGGCCGGCGGTGTCGTCGGCGAGCAGCACCTTGCTCCACCCCGGCCCGTGCAGCTCGACGCGGGGATCGTCCTTCCAGCTACCGACGGTCGAGACGTCGCCGAACAGCATCGAGCGATCGCACTTGAGCAGGATCTCTCCGGCCCCGGGGTAATCGGTGGGATAGAACGAGAACGCCTCGCGCGGCAACCCCGCCGCGATCAGCGCCTGCCCGATCCGCATCGGAGACCACGGCTCCTGGGTGCCCGGCTTGATCGCCAACGGCACCTTCATGCCCACCGACGGGATCCACAGCGAGTGGACCCCCGGCGAGTTGCTGGGCAGGACGGCGCCCAGGACGTCGGCCCGCCGCTGGTAGCTGACGAACTGCCCGTCCTGCATGATCCATCCGGTGTCGAGGACCGCGAGGTCAAGCCCCCGGGTGAGCCCGCCGATCACCGTGTCCATCTCTTCCATCACGAACCGGATCTTGCCCATGTTGGCACGCGCCATGACCTCGGGCATTCCGGTCGTGGAGGACAGCTGTCGGACGTAGTCGCCGACGGTCTGGGTCGTGCCGTCGACCGGGTCCAGCGTGACCTCGCCCTCGGCGAAGAGGGCGGCGGCACGGCGGCCGATGGCGAGCAGCTCCGCAACCGGAACCTCCTGCAGAGCCCGCCGGTGATCGGCCTTGCGCAGCAGATCCTTCGCGATCAACCCGCGGTTCGCCTGGCTCAGCGAGGCCACCGGCTCGCCGTCGCGAATGTCCCGGAGCGTCACGGTGTCCAGGCTGCGGTACGGCGCACCCGCGCGCAGGATCGGAATGTTGATGCGAGCGCCGGACATCAGTAGACCCCGACCACGACGGAGGCCTGCAACTCGGTCAGTAATCCGAGGTCGGAGACGCCGTCCCATGGGTAGGCGTCGCACGGCTCGGCGCGCGCTCCCTCGTCCCGCTCCGCGAATCGCGGCATGAGAAACTCACGGGTCAGCGTCGTCAACAGCACGCGGCCGCGCTCGCCGTACGGCACGACCTCGTCGAGGTTGCTCGGATCGACGATCTCGAAGACCGCCCGGGGATGGGGCGGATAGTAGGTGATGGTGTAGTTCTCGGCCGGATCGAAAGGCTTGGGCCGTGCCAGCCCCATCAAGGTGTTGCCGTAGGTCGGCACGAAGTCGATTCCCGGGACGAGCTCTTCACGGGCGAAGCGGTTGAACTGCCGGGTCATCTCGGTACCGCCGCAGAAGACACCCGTGATCCCCGCTTTCTTCAGGTCGATCTTCTGCGCCAGGGCCTCGAGCAGCTTCGGGGTGGTGAACAGGCACCGGACATTGTCGTGTCCCCTCAGGACCTTGAGCCCCTGGTCGATGACGTGCTCTTTGTAGAGCTCGACGTCCTGGTGACGCTGCATCTTGATCAGGCGGTTGACCCACCGCGGATCGAGATCGACGAAGAACGCGATACCGCCGCGGTACTGCGCGAGGTGCTCGATGGACAGCCGCAGGCGGCGAGGCCCCGTCGGCCCGAGCATCAACCAGTCGGCGCCCCGGGGAAACGTCTCGTCGCTGAGGTGGTCCCCGAACTCTTCGTAGTCGGTCTGGAAGTCCTCGACGTTGACGCGGCACTTCGGGAGGCCGGTCGAGCCGCCGGTCTCGAAGACGTACATCGGCTTGCCCTCGAGACCCTTGGGCAACCAGCGTCTCACCGGCCCGCCGCGCAGCCACTCGTCTTCGAAGTGCCCCAAGACTTTGAGGTCGTCGAAGCCGCCGATCTCCTTGCGCGGATCGAAGTCGAGCTTCGAGGCGTACTCGAGCCA